>Ga0067045_1027456_pt1 | contig 125058 bp, 99 predicted proteins | sample TerdegcTABiofilm_FD_59184 | JGI IMG/M metagenome (GOLD analysis project Ga0067045, IMG submission 59184) | Combined Assembly of (Gp0054472, Gp0054536) Wastewater bioreactor microbial communities from Singapore -Terephthalate degrading...
CTCTACCTCACCTATCTCCACCCCAGCCCTCCCCTTTCCTCTCCGCCGGCGGAGAGGAAAGGGGAGGGTGCGGGAGGGGTTAGGTGAGGTTATCGGCACCATCGCTGTTCTCCATTCGCGTAGATTCGCGTGGGTTCGCGGTTGCAATCCTCCGAGATCGCTTCGCATCGCTCGCGGAAACAGGCAACGAAACCGATTTTTGTCCCGCGCACCGTTGACATCCGACATGAGTTATGATATTATGTAGAAGACTTCAATGCAGCAGGTAGCCTATCGCTGACCAGAATGGGGAAAGGAGTGCAAACACCATGACAAGATCGCGCACCGAGCTGATGGTCAGTCGGCTGAGGGACCTTCAGGCAAGCACGCCCGATATTGAGGCTTCTGCCGTAGTCAGTGTGGACGGGCTTATCATGGCCTCGGCACTGCCCGCGGACGTGGAGGAGGACCGGGTGTCCGCCATGTCGGCAGCCATGCTATCCCTGGGCGAGCGAATCGCAAGCGAATTGGGTCGGGGCTTGTTGGAGCAGGTCTATATCCGCGGCGCGCAGGGCTACGTCTTCCTGTCGGCGGTCGGCGAGGACGCCGTGCTCACCGTGCTGGCGCGGAAAGACGCCAAACTGGGACTGATCTTCCTGGACATGCGCCGCGCCGCAGAAGACCTGGCCAAACTGTTGTAATCCAGCGCCCCTCTGTTCTCGGAGTCAGTTGCGGGTGGGGAGTCCCGACCGGCCTGGTTGGGCTCCCCGTTCTTTGTGCGCAGGCCAATCAGCGAGGGATGAAATGACCAAGTACGTATTCTGCACGGGCGGCGTTGTCTCGTCGGTGGGCAAGGGAGTTACCGCCGCTTCCATCGGGCGGCTCCTCAAGAATCGCGGCCTCAAGGTGAGCATCCAGAAACTGGACCCCTACCTCAACGTGGACCCGGGCACCATGAGTCCGTACCAGCATGGGGAAGTGTTCGTAACGGTGGACGGCGCGGAAACGGACCTGGACCTGGGCCACTACGAGCGGTTCATTGACGAGAACCTGACGCGGGCCAACAACGTAACCACGGGGCAAATCTACTCCGAGGTCATCGCCAAGGAGCGGCGCGGCGACTACCTGGGCGGCACCATCCAGGTCATCCCACACGTAACCAACGAGATCAAGCGGCGAATCGGCCAGGTGGCCAAGGAAAGCGCGCCCGACGTCGTCATCGTGGAAGTGGGCGGCACCGTGGGCGACATTGAGGGCCAGCCTTTCCTGGAAGCCATCCGCCAGATGCGCAAGGACGTGGGCCGCGACAACGTCCTCTACATCCACCTCACGCTGCTCCCCCACATCGGCTCCACGGGAGAACTGAAGACCAAGCCCACCCAGCACAGCGTCAAGGAACTCCGCTCCATGGGCATCCAGCCCGACGTCATCGTGTGCCGCTCCGATTACCCCGTGAGCAGCGCGCTGAAGGACAAGATCGCCCTGTTCTGCGACGTGGACCGCGAGGCGGTGGTGCCCTTGGAGACGGCAGAGACCATCTACGAAGTGCCCCTGATCCTGGAAGAGGCGGGGCTAGGCTCCTACGTGGCCGCACGCCTGGGGCTGTCCACCGGCGCGGCCGATTTGACCGAGTGGCGCGAGATGGTCAACCGCATCAAGTCGCCCAAGGAGCGGCTGGACGTCGCCCTGGTCGGCAAGTACGTGCAGTTGCAGGACGCCTACATCAGCGTGCGCGAATCGCTCATGCATGCGGGGTTCCACCGGGGCGTGGACGTGAACATCCACTGGCTCAACTCCGAGGAACTGGAGAAGGGGCGCGGGTACGACGTGCTGGCCCAGGTGGACGGAATCGTCGTCCCCGGCGGGTTTGGCTACCGCGGCATTGAGGGGAAAGTCCTCGCGGCGCGGTTCGCCCGCGAGAACAAAGTCCCCTACCTGGGCCTGTGCCTGGGCATGCAGGTCATGGTCATTGAGTTCGCGCGCCACCTGGTGGGCAACGACGAGCCGAACAGCACCGAGTTTGACCATTCCACCCGCTATCCGGTGATAGACCTTCTGCCCGAGCAACGCTCCATCTCGGACATGGGCGGCACCATGCGCCTCGGCATCTATCCGTGCCGACTGGTGCCCGGCACGCGCGCGGCCCAGGCCTACGGCGTGCCCGAGGTGCTGGAGCGCCACCGCCACCGCTTTGAACTCAACAACGAGTTCCGCGACATGCTGAGCAAAGGGGGCCTCGTCCACAGCGGCATCTCGCCCGACGGGCGGCTGGTGGAAATCTGCGAGGTGGCCGACCACCCCTGGATGGTGGGCAGCCAGTTCCACCCGGAGTTCCAGTCGCGCCCCAACCGACCGCATCCGCTGTTCGTGGGCTTCATAGAGGCAGCGATACGCCACAAAGCCGCCCGTAATGCCGGCCGCTAGCGGTTCTGCCGGAAGTGGGCGATGGTGCGCCGCAGCCCTTCCTCCAGCGAGACGGCAGGCTCCCAGCCCAATTCGCGGCGCGCCTTGTCGGCGTTCAGGAAACTGCGGAAGACATCGCCCGGCCTGGGCGGGTCGTAGCGCGGCTCGCGCGCGTAGCCGGTGAGGGCCTTCATCATGGCGAACAGCGCGTTGACGGTGGTTCCTCGGCCGCAGCCGATGTTGTAGGCTTCCCCGTCGCCGCGCGCCAGGGCCAGCACGGCAGCGCGGGCGCAATCCTCCACGAACACGAAGTCCCGCTCCTGCTCGCCGCTGCCGTAGATCACCACCTGCTCGCCGTCCAGCATCCGCTGGGTGAAGATGGCCACCACCCCCGCCTCGCCGAAGGGATCCTGCCGAGGGCCGTACACGTTGGCCAGGCGCAGCACGGTATAGGCAAGGCCGTGCACCTGCCGATAGAAGTACAGGTAGCGTTCCACCGTGTACTTGCTCACGCCGTAGGGCGACAGGGGCAGGATGGGGTGCGCCTCGTCGCACGGCAGGTACTGCGGCTCGCCGTACAGCGCGCCGCCCGTGGAGACGTACACGAACTTCTCCACGCCGCTGCGCACGCATTGCTGCAACAGGTTGACCGAACCCAGGATGTTCACGGTCGCGTCGCGGACGGGATCCGACACGGAGACCGTTACCGATGCCTGCGCGGCCAGGTGCACCACCGCCTGCGGGCGCGCGGCGTCAAACACGGCGGCCACGTCAGGAGCGCCGATGTCCGCCAGGAAGAACGCGGCCCGCGGGTTCACGTTCTCGCGGCGCCCCGTGCTGAGGTTGTCCACGACGGCCACCTCGTGCCCGTGCTCCAGCAACAGGTCCACGACGTGGGAACCGATGAATCCCGCTCCGCCCGTTACCAGGACGCGCTTCTTGCCAGCGGCGGGTTCAGAATGAGATTGCATACGATTTTGGCTCCTTCCATGCGTTGAAGTGGGCGCGCCCCAGGCTCATCGCGGGCGGCGCGAGGGCGTCCCATCGGCTACTGCGTCTCGTCCAGAAGCCACCGCAGGTAGTCGGCGCTCCCGTCGGCGATGGGCATGGCGATGACCTCGGGCACCTGGTACGAATGCAGCGCCTTGACGCGCTGAATGAGGGCGGGCAGGCGGGCATCCGTGGTCTTGATAATGAGCAAGACCTCGCGGTCTTCCTGCACCTGCCCCTCCCAGCGGTACACCGAGACGATGGGCGACACGATGTTCGCGCAGGCGGCCAGGCGCTCCTCCACCAGGGCGCGGGCGATGCGCGTGGCCTCGTCGGCGGTCGCGGCAGTAACGAATACGATCATCGGCTTCATGGGCCTTCTCCCCAGGCGAGGCGATTCCTATCGTCGCGGCCAGGCGGCGGGCAACTCCCGCCCCTCTGCCAGCATTCGCTGCACCAGCGCCTTTTCCTCCTCGCGGCTGCTCACCTCTCCGTCCAGGCGCGCCGCCAGCACCGCCGCCAGGATGTTCTTGTACAGCGGCCCTGGCGACAGGCCCATCGCCTTGAGGTCGTGGCCCGTGATTTCGGGGCGCACGTGGCGCAGGCGCAGGATGTAATCGGCCACGCGCTCCTGCACCACGTCGGCAGACGCGGCGTACCACAACAACTTCACGGCGTCCACAGGCGCGGCGTCCAGAAGGCGGCAGATTTCGCTGGGCCTCATCTCGCGACGGGCGAGTTGCCGCTCGTTGGCCAGCAACTGCGCCGTCGCCGTCAGCAGTTCCGCCAACTGGCGACGCAGCCTGAACCGCTCCACGAACGCGGCCAGTTCCCGCTCGGGCAGGCGGGCCGTCAGGAGCGCCAGGTAGGCGTCCCGCAGCGCGTCGCGGGCGGGCCTGTCGCCCCACGGCGGGTCCTGCTCGCGCAGCCGCCGAAACCGCTCGCGGAGCCACGAATCGCAGACCAGGCTGGGCGACAGGTGGCGCAGGATTCCCAACTCCTGCAGGCGCGCCAGGATGTCCTCGGGCGCGCGCTCCTCAAGGATCAGGAGCAACTCGTGGAGAATGCGCGGGCCGGAGACCTTGTCCAGCAAGTCCACGGCGTTCCGCAGCAATTCCTCGGTTCGCGGCTCCATGTAGAACCCCATGCGCGTCTCAAAGCGAGCGGCGCGGAGCATCCGCGTCGGGTCCTCCACAAAACTCAGGCTGTGCAGCACGCGGATGAGTTTGTGGTTGAGGTCTGCCTCGCCGCCGTAGAAATCCAGCAGTTCGCCGAAGTGCTCCGGGTCCACGCGGATGGCCAGGGTGTTGATGGTGAAATCCCGACGGTGCAAATCCAACTTGATGGAACTGCGCTCCACCTTGGGGAGCACGGTCGGCTCCTCGTAGAACTCGGTGCGCGCCGTGGCGAAGTCAATGTTGCCGGGGAACTCCGGCGGGCCGTTGGGCACGCCCTCCAGGAGCCAGTTGGCCGTCTTGAACTGGGTGTGGACGCGCACCTTGCCGCCGATGCGCCGGGCCAGTCTCCGCGCCAGGCGGATGGCGTCGCCCTCCACCACGAAGTCTATGTCAAAGTTGGGAATCCCCAGCAGCAAATCGCGCACGAACCCGCCCACCAGGTAGGCGGAAGCCTGCATCTCGGCGGCCTCGCGCCCCACCTCCTGGATGAGGCGGAGCAGGGCGGGCGGCAGCGTCTGAGCGAGTTTGTTGGCGATCTCGGCCCGTCGGGGGTTGGGCGGCACGGCCCAGAGTTTCAGCAGGTCCGTGCGCGTTACGATGCCGATGACCTCGCCGTCGCGCACCACAGGGACCTGGCCAACTCGGTGCTCCACCATCACCTGGCGGAGTTTCTCCACCGGGTCGGTCGGCGACACGGTTACGTCGCCGGCCACCATGTACAGGCGGGCGGGCGCGCCGCCCAGCCCGTGGTGCAGCGCCCGGTCCACCTCGCGCCGCGTCAGGATGCCGATGACCTTGCCGCGCTCCACCACGGGGAAGCCCTCGTGGCCGTAGCGGGTCATCAGGTCGGCGGCCTCGGCGATGGTGGTGTCGGGGCCGACGGTGTGAACGCCGAAGGACATGATTTCGCCCACGGTAACGGCGGGCATTACGCGCTCCTTGAGGTACGCGACGAGTGTTTCCTTGACCTCCGCCGCCGTCCGCCCGCGCACCAGCGCCGCCGCCGCGCGGCTGTGCCCGCCCCCGCCGAAGAACGCCGTCGCATCGGCCACGTTGATGGCCTCGGACGTGCTGCGCGCCACAATCTGCACATGCTCGCCCATCTGCACGATGACGAACAGCGCGTCGGGGTCCAGCAAATCTCGCAACTTGTGGGCCAGCGTGGAAATCTCCTCCACGTGCTCCGGCACCGTGGCCGTGGCGATGGCCACGACCTGCCCGCCGAACTCCATGGTCTCGCTGTTCTGCAACAGTTGGTCGTACAGGTTGCGCTGCCGTTCGGTGAGGGGGTAGCGGAGGTAGCGGTTGACCACCTCCAGGTTCGCGCGGCGGTCCAGCAGCCAGGCCGCCGCGCGGGCGTCGCGGGCCGTCGTCGTCAGGTAACTCAGCGAGCCGGTGTCCTCGTAGATGCCCAGCAGCAGGAGCGTGGCCTCAATGGGCGAGATGGGCACCAGCGCCTGCGACACCTGCTCCACCAGCAGCGTCGTCGTCGCGCCGGTGTCGGCCGACGAGAACACCACATCCTCGGGCAGGTCGGCGCTCCGCGGGTGGTGGTCAATGATCTCCATCTTGGTGTTCTTGCCCATGCCCTTCAGCGTGGGAACCGTTTGCGTATCCACCAGGATGAGGCGCGTGATGGGCCGCCGGGGCAGGTCCTCGGCGTGCCAGAACGGCAACTGCTCCCAGTAGAGCGTAACGAAGTCCTGCACGTTGCGGTTGAGCCGACGCGGGAGCACGGGCGTGGCGTGCGGGTACAGTTTGGACGCCGCCAGGAGCGACGCCAGCGCGTCAAAATCTGTGTTCTCGTGCGTGGCGATGATTTCCATCGCTTCCCCGTCTCCCTCATGTCCGGGCAGGCAAGTCCGTCGCAAGCACCCCGCCCTCGCCTCGGATTATAGCGGCAAGAACACCCGTTGACAAAGCAGCAAGCCGAGGGTATAATCCGCGGCACGTTGATCGGTTCCTGGAGGTGGGCTTGCGCTTCCCGGGCAGGAAGATTCTCACGATAGTGGCGTTGCTGGCTGTGCTCCTGGGCGCGCTGGCGGGCGTGGGTCGCACCCTGGCCGAGTACCGCCAGACGCTGCACTCGTCCGGAGTCCAGCCGACACCGCCGCGACAGGTGCACGACACCGACGTGAACCCGTTCGGCGCCAATTTCTTCCTGGCCCGCGAGGTGGAACTGTGGAAGCGCGAGAAGACCGTCCAGATGGCAGCCGCCGCCGGCATCCACTGGGCCAAGCAGCAGTTCTCCTGGGAGGAGATTGAACCCCGCAAGGGAGACTTCCGCATTCCCGCCACCGGCGAAAGCAGTTGGGGCAAGTACGACCAGATCGTTGACCTGTTCCTGCGCTACGGGATGGAGGTCATCGCCCGACTGGACCGCCCGCCCGACTGGACGCGCCAGGACAACACCCTCAAGGAGCGCCCGCCCGACAACTTCGCCGACTACGGCAACTTCGTGTACGAGTTCGTCCGCCACTTCAAGGGCCGCATCCACTACATCCAGATTTGGAACGAGCCGAACATCTATCCCGAGTGGGGCGAACGTCCGGTGGATCCGGCCGGGTACGTGGAATTGCTCAAGATCGCCTACCTGCGCGCCAAAGAGGCCGACCCCAACATCGTGGTGCTCAGCGCGCCGCTGGCCATCACGCTGGGCGAGCCGCACCCCGAACCGGGGAAGTGGCGCTCCATGAGCGACCTCCAGTTCCTGGAGGAGATGTACAGGGCCGGGGCGAAGGACTACTTTGACATCCTGTCGGCCAACGCCTTCGGGATGAGCCTGCCGCCCGACGACCCGCCCGACCCGAACAAACTCAACTTCTCCCGCGTGGTGCTCCTGCGCCAGATTATGGAGAAGTACGGCGACAGCCGCAAGGCCGTCTGGTTCAACGAATACGGCTGGAACGCCGCGCCCGAGTCGTTCCCGCTGGGCGCGCTCATCTGGGGGCGCGTGGACGAGGAGACGCAGGCGCAGTACACGGTGCGGGGGATTGAGATGGCCCGCCAGCAATGGCCGTGGGCCGGCGTCTTCTGCATCTGGTACTTCCGCCAGGTGGGGCAGTACCCGGCGGACGAAGCGGCCTACTACTTCCGTATGGTGGACCCCGACTTCACGCCGCGCCGCCTGTACTACGCCATCAAGGAGGCCGCTGCCGCCATGCCTCCCGCCGGCCCAGGCACCCACGAGGAGACCAGTCCCGCCGTAACCCGCGACGGCCCGTGGGAACGCATCCTCGCGCCGCAGGTGAGCGGAGGCGGCTACCTGGAAGCGTCGCAGCCCGGCGCGTCGCTGACGTTCTCGTTCACCGGCCAGATCGTGAGCCTGGTGGTGCACAAGTCGCCCTACGCGGGGCGGATGCGGGTGGCACTGGACGGGCGGAACGCGCCCGGCCTGCCGGTGGATGCGGAGGGCCGCACGGTTGTGGACCTGCACAGCAACAGCGACATCTGGACGGAAGTGCCGGTCGTCCAGGCCGCGGGCAGCGGGACCCACGCGCTGACCCTGACGGTAGTGGAGCAAACGAATCCGGCCGCCCAGGGAGCCAAATGCGGCATTGATGCGTTCGTGGTGCGCGCCGCGCCGACGCCCGCGTTCCCCTACCTGCCGCTCGGCGGGTTCGGGCTGGCGGCCGTCCTCGCCGCCCTTGGCCTGGTGCGGGTGGGCCGGAAAGGCCGGTAGGCCGTGGCTACCTGAACCTCCCCACCACCACCTTCCCCGCCAACTCCTCCGCGCTCATCTTCGCGGCGCGGTCTTGAGGCACGCAGAGGTCCTTGTACCGCTCCAGGAGCGCCACCGGGTCGGCCAGTTGGTTGCGGCGGCCCCATTGCGTGGGGCACGGGCTGAGCACCTCCACGAAGGCGAACCCCGCGTGCTGGAAGGCGTCCTTCAGCGTGCGGATGAGCGGGCGGATGTGGTACACGGACCAGCGCGCCACAAACGACGCCCCCGCGCCCTCCACCAGCCTGCACAGGTCAAACGGCGGCTCCTCGTTGCCCTTCGGCGTGGTGGCCGTGATGGTGCCGATGTCGGTGGTGGGGGTTACCTGCCCGCCGGTCATGCCGTAGATTTGATTGTTGGCGCAGATGACCGTCATGTGCACGTTGCGGCGGGCGGCGTGGATCAGGTGGTTGCCGCCGATGGCCGCGATGTCGCCATCGCCGCCGATGACCACAACGCGGAGGTCGGGGTTGAACAGCGCCGCGCCGGTGGCGAAGGCGACGGGCCGCCCGTGGGTGGTGTGGAGCGTGTCGGCGGCGAAGTGCGGGCTGGGAATCCACCCCGCGCACCCGATGCCCGACACGAACAGCATTCGGCGCATGTCCCACCCCAGTTCGTCCACCGCCCGCAGGATCGCGCCCATCAGGATGCCATGGCCGCAGCCCGGGCACATGGTGGAGGGGAAGACCTCGGGCCGTATCAACTCCCGTATGGATGTGGTCGTCGCCGTGTTTGCGCTCATCGCAGCCACTCCTTCGCCGCGGCCCAGATTTCGCCCGGCGCAATCACTTCGCCGTCGGTCTTGCCGTATCCGCGCGCGTCGGGAACCACCCGCTGGACCTCGCGGAGCATCTGCCCGCGGTTCATCTCGGCCACCAGCACGCGGGCGCTCTTCGTGGCGACCGCGCGCAGGGCCTCGGCGGGGAAGGGCCACACGGTGCGCGGGCGGAACAGCCCGGCCCGATACCCGGCCTCGCGGGCCATTCGCGCCGCCCCCAACGCCGACCGCGCCGTGAAGCCAAAACTCACCAGCAGCAGGTCAAGACCGTCGTCGTCGCACAGGTAGGTCTCGCTCGCCAGAATCTCGTCCAGGCTGTCCGTGATCTTGGCGCACAGCCGCGCGGTCAGTTCGGCCTGCGCCTTGGCGCTGGACGTGCGGCGGTAGCCCCACTCGTCGTGCGTGGAGCCGGTAACCAGCAGGCGGTGCCCCTCGCCGAAGACGGGCATGGGCGGGACAGGCCGCCCGCCGAAGGGCGGCTCGTGGTCCGATGGGCCGATGCGGTTGAAAATGCGCACCTCCGGCGGGATGGTCAGGTTCTCGCGCAGGTGGCCCACGCCCTCGTCGGCCAGGAGAATCACCGGCACGCGGAAGCGTTCGGCCAGGTTGAAGGCGCGGATGGTCTCGGTGTACATCTCGCCCACGGACCAGGGCGACAGGACGATGATCTCGTAGTCGCCGTGAGCGCCCCAACGGACCTGCATGTAGTCGCCCTGACCGGGGCGGGTGGCCTGGCCGGTGCTGGGGCCGGCGCGCTGCACGTCCACGATGACCAGCGGCGTCTCGGTGATGATGGCGTACCCCAGGTTCTCCACCATCAGGCTGATGCCCGGCCCGCTGGTGGCCGTCATGGCCTTCGCGCCCGCCCATGCCGCGCCGATGCACGCGCCGATGGAGCCGATCTCGTCTTCCATCTGGATGAACACGCGGCGGCCGGGCAAATCGGCGAATCGGGCGCAGATGCGCTCCATAATCTCGCTGGCGGGCGTGATGGGGTAGCCGGCGTAGAAGTTGCACCCCGCCGCGATGGCCCCTTCGGCGCAGGCCTCGTCGCCCTGCAGGAAGTACCGGCCCGTGGGCAGGGGCGACGCGACCGTCGTCCATCCGGCGGGCAGAGGGCGCGGTGCCGGGCCTGGCGCGGGTTCCGCACGGGCCTCGGCGGCCGGAGTCCCTGCCCCTTCGCCCGACACGGAGATGGCCAGGTCGGGGCACAGCAGTTCGCATTGGCGGCACACGGTGCAGTCGTCGGGGCGCGCCGCGACGACGGGGTGAATCCCGTGGTCAAACGATTCCTGGTCCACTTCCAGCACGTGGCGGGGGCACACGTTGACGCAGATGTAGCACCCCTTGCACCACTCACGGTTGATGACGATTTCAGGCATGTTCTCTAGTCCTGCACCGCACACTATCTTTGTAGTCTGTAGTTTTGCGTAACCAACAACACACCGTAGAGGCGCAGACTCTAGGCTATTCTCATCGTTCTGCGGATCTCTGCGGTGAGCAAAGCGGCCGCCATCCGCCCGCGAACCTCACCCCCTCAGTCCCCCTCTCCGCGGGCGGAGAGGGGATGCCGAAGGCCGGGGTGAGGTGCAGCCCCCGTAGAGCAAATTGCCAATTTGCTCTACATATCTTTGCAGTCTGTAGTTTTCAACCAACAGCACACCGTAGAGGCGCAGACTCTAGGCTATTCTCATCGTTCTGCGGGTCTCTGCGGTGAGCAAAGCGGCCGCCATCCGGCCGCGGACCTCACCCCCTCAGTCCCCCTCTCCGCGGGCGGAGAGGGGATGCCGAAGGCCGGGGTGAGGTGCAGCCCCCGTAGAGCAAATTGCCAATTTGCTCTACGTATCTTTGCAGTCTGTAGTTTTCAACCAACAACACACCGTAGAGGCGCAGAGGGAACGAATATCCGTATCCCTCCGCGCCCTCGGCCATCTTGGCGGTGAAATCTCGGCTACTTGCGCAGGCGCTTGCGCAGTTCCTCCGTCAGCGCCGGCACCACCTGGAACAGGTCGCCCACGATGCCGTAGTTGGCCACCTTGAAGATGGGCGCCTCGGGGTCCTTGTTGATGGCCACGATAATCTTGGACGTGCCCATTCCGGCCAGGTGCTGGATGGCGCCGGAGATGCCGCACGCGATGTACAGGTCGGGGCGAACCGTGCGGCCGGTCTGCCCGACCTGGTGGGCGTAGGGAATCCAGCCGGCGTCCACGGCGGCGCGCGACGAGCCGACGGCCCCGCCGAGCACCTCGGCCAACTCGCGGAGCGGCTTGAACCCCTCGGGGCCGCGCACGCCCCGCCCGCCCGATACGATGATCTTGGCGTCGGCCAGGTTGACCTCGCCTTCCTCCACGATGAAGTCCACCACCTTGGCGGCGATCTGGTCTTCGGTCATCACCGGCGGGACTTTCACAATCTGGCCCTGGCGGCTGGAATCCGGCTCGGGCATCTCAAACACGCGGTGGCGCACCGTGGCCATCTGCGGGCGGTAGTTGGGACAGATGATGGTCGCCATGATGTTGCCGCCGAAGGCCGGACGGGTCTGCCGCAGGAGTTTCGTCTCGGGGTCAATGTCCAGCCCCGTGCAGTCCGCCGTCAGGCCGGTGTGGACTTCTGTCGCCACAGCGCCCGCCAGGTCGCGGCCACGGGCGCTGGCCCCCAGCAGGAAGATTTCGGGCTTGTATTGCCGCACCAGGTGCGTCAGTTGTTTGGCGTAGGGCGCGGTGCGGTACACGCCCAGCGAGGGGTCGTCCACCAGGAAGACCCGATCCGCGCCGTAGTAGATGGCCTGCTGCGCGATGCCCTCCACGTTGTGGCCCAGGACGCAGGCCGTGAGGGTGGTGCCCAAACTGTCGGCAATGCGCCGGCCCTGGCCCATCATCTCCCAGGAGATGCTGCACGCCTCGCCGCGGAACTGCTCCACCCACACCCACACGCCCTGGTACGCGCGGATGTCCTCTTCGCCCTTGCCCCGCTCGGGCAGGCTCAACGCTTCCACGGGGCACACTTCCAGGCACGCGCCGCAGGCGGTGCACTTGTCGTCCACTGCTGCCTTGTCGTTCTCCATGCGCAGCGCGCCGAAGGGACAGGCCGCCACGCACGCCCCGCAGCCAATGCACGTTTCGGTGTCAATCATCAAGAGAGCCATGGCAGCCTCCTTATATGACCTTTTCTTTCAGCAGCAGGTCGGCCAGTTTCGCGGCCTGCTCTTGGGGCGTCTCGCCCTCAATCATCACGATCTGCCCGCTGCGGGGCGGTGGGTTGAACACGCGCACCACCTGCGTCGGCGAGCCTTTCAGCCCCAGGAGTTCCGGCTTGGCGTCGGGCAAGTCCGCCGCCGTCCAGACGGGAATCTCCGCCCGCGTCGCCCGTCGGATGCCCATGATGGTGGGGTAGCGCGGCTGGTTGATGTCCTTGACGACCGTCAGCAGGGCGGGCAGGCGCGTCTCCACCACCTCTCGCCCCTCTTCCAGCAGCCGCTCCACTTTGACGCGCCTGGCCTGGAAGTCAATCTCCTGAATCTTGAAGACATAGGTGAGTTGCTCAATGTCCAGTTGGCGGGCGATGCCCGGGCCGACCTGGCCGGTGTCGCCGTCAATGGCCTGCTTGCCGCACAGGATCACGTCAAAGTCGCCGATCTTGCGGATGGCATTGGCCAGGGTGTAGGCGGTGGCCCAGGTGTCCGAGCCGGCGAAGGCGCGGTCGCTGAGGAGGATGGCCTCATCCGCGCCCATGGCGATGGCCTCCTTCAGCGCCTCTTTGGCCTGCGGCGGGCCCATGGAGATTACCGTTACCTTGCCCCCGAACTTCTCGCGCAGGCGCAGGGCCTCCTCAATGGCGTAGGTATCAAAGGGGTTCACGATGCTGGGGACGCCCTCGCGGATGAGGGTTCCCGTCTCCGGATTCACCTTGACATCCGTCGTGTCAGGCACCTGTTTGATGCAGACAATGGCGTGCACGTTGACCTCCTCTGCTGAGAATGAACGACTTGACGAAGCCGACAGCCGTTAGCCATCAGCCGTTAGCCTTTAGCCGTTAGCCTTCAGCACACCCCCGCTGACTGCCGTCGGCTGGCCGCTGACCGCTCCTTATGCTTCCCGCTGCCACTCCTCGGGGTCGTAGGCGGGCAACTCGCAGCGCAGCGGCCGGTCGGCCCGGTACCCCAGGGCGTACTGCGCCTGCATGAGTTGCTGAATCTCCTTGGAGCCTTCGTAGATGACCGCGCCCTTGGAGTTGCGCAGATACCGCTCCACATCGTACTCGTCCGAGTACCCGTAGGCTCCATGGATTTCCACGGCGTCGTCGGCGCACTCAAAGGACGACTGCGTCGCAAACCATTTCGCCAGGCCCGTCTCGCGGGTGTTGCGAATCCCCTGATTCTTGAGCCAGCCCGCGCGCAGGTACAGCAGCCGCGCCGCCTCATACTTCAGCACCATGTTGGCGATCATCTGCTGGATGAGTTGGTGCTGGCCGATGGGGACGCCGAAGGTCTGGCGCTCGTTGGCGTACTTGACCGAAGCCTCCAAGCAGGCCCGGATGAGGCCCGTGGCGCCCGCGGCCACGGTGTAGCGCCCGTTGTCCAGGCACGACATGGCGATCTTGAACCCCTCGCCCTCCAGCCCCAGCATGTTCTCGGCGGGCACGGGGACGTCGGTCATGGAGATGAAGCCGGTGTTGCCGGCGCGGACGCCCAGTTTGCCGTGGATGGTGCCGGTCTCCAGGCCCGGCCACCCGCGCTCCACGATGAATGCCGACATGCCGGTGTGGTCGCGGGCCTTCTTCTTCTCCATGTCCGTCCACGCGAAGATGAGGAAATGGTCGGCCACGTCCGCCAGCGAAATCCACATCTTCTCGCCGTTGAGAATCCAGTGGTCGCCGTCGCGGCGGGCGGTGGACTGGATGCCCACGACATCGGAACCAGCCGCCGGCTCCGTGAGGCCGTAGGTGGCGATCTTCTGCCCCATGGCCTGCGGGACCAGGTACTTCTGCTTCTGCTCCTCCGTGCCCCACTGGAGCAGCCCCAGGCTATTCAGGCCGACGTGCACCGACATGATGACCCGCGCCGAGGTATCCACCCGCTCCAGTTCCTCGCACGTCAGGCCCAGGGAGATGTAGTCCATCCCCGCGCCCCCGTAGCGCACGGGGATGCAGATGCCGAGGATGCCCTGCGCGGCCATCTTGGGCAGGATGCTGCGGTCAAAGGTGTGCTTGCGGTCGTTCTCCTTGATCGTGGGCGCGATCTCGCGTTCGGCGAACTCGCGCACCATCTTCTGCACCATGAGGTGCTCTTCCGACAGGGTAAAATCCATGTCCCCCCTCCTCGCTAGTGTTTCGGCGCCCCGGTCGGCCCGGAAAACGAAAGGCGAAGCCGTTGCCGACAGGGAACGCCGCAACCGTCCTGTCGGCGCGCATGCTTCGCCCGGATTGGACTGCGCCTTCGCACGCCTGAGACCTCCGTGGGCTCCGACTCTTCTTGCGCCCATTATATCACGATGCGCAAAAGGCCACAAGCCAGGCCCGTCGGAGGGGATGGACACGGGCCAATCGCACCCGCGGAATCAAGCGGGTTGGGCCACCTCCACGCTCGCGAGGCTGTAGGGGCTGACCGGCGCGCCCGTCTCCCGCGCCCGCAGCCAGCGCAGCATCATCGCGTCGCCGCTGGCCCCGAAGCGGTGCGGGTCGTAGCGGGCCAGGCCCAACGCGGCGCGTTTGGCGTCTATGTGCGCCAGCGACCGCGCGACGATCTCTTCGGGATCGCGCACGAATTCCAACTTGCCGCCGACGCGCTGCTCCCACCCCTGGCTGATGAACTCGGTTACGACGGGACTGGCCTCCACGGGGTTGTCGCCGCCGAACAGCGTGTACACGCCCGAAGCGACCAGGTACGCCCCGATGGACACCGCCTTCTCGCTCATCCATTCGGGCGCGATGCCCACGCCGGGAATGTCGCTGATGTCTTCGCCCAGCCCGCCCTCGGTCGCCATCTGCGACAACACCGTGAGGATGCGCGAATTGTCCACGCACGACCCCATGTGGAGCACGGGCGGGATTCCCAGCGCCTCGCAGACCTCGCGCAGCCCCGCGCCAACCTCGTTGAACGCCTGTTCCGGCGACAGCAGCCCGTACTTCGCCGCCGAAATCGCCCCGCACCCGGTTTGCACCACCAGCACATCATTGCGGATGAACTCGCGGACGATGTACTCGTGCGCCGCATCGTGCGCGCTGGCGCGGGGGTTGTTGCACCCCGCCACCCCCGCCACGCCCCGAATGCGGCCCTGCACGATCGCCTCGTTGAGCGGGCGGAACGACCCCCGATACACGCCGCCCATCATGTAGTTCAAGTACTCATGGGAGAACCCGGCCACCAGGTTGCTCTTGAACTGCGGAATGCGGGTCTCGCCGCGATTCGGGTAGTTGTCAATCGCCATGCGCACCAGGTCTTTGGCGATGGCCAGCGCGCGCCGCTCGTCCATCTCCACGTGGAGCGCGCCGTGGATTTTCACCTTGGGCGAGGTAGTTACCAGTTTGGTGTGGAACCGCTGGGACAGCGGAGCCAGCGCCTCCATGATGCACTGCACATCCACCACCATCATCTCCACCGCGCCGGTGAGGATGGCGAGTTCCTGGCTGAGGAAGTTGCCCGCCGTGCCCACGCCCTGCCGCATGAGGACTTCGTTGGCCGTGCAGCAGATGCCCGTCAGGTTGATGCCCGTCGCGCCCTTGGATTTGGCGTAGGCGATGAGTTCAGGATCCTGGGATGCGGCGACGATCATCTCCGACAGCGTCGGCTCGTGGCCGTGGACAACGATGTTGACGGTGTCCTTGCCCAGAATGCCCAGGTTGGCCTGGGATTGCAAAGGCGCGGGTGTGCCGAACAGGATGTCGGTGATGTCGGTGGCCAGCATGGAGCCGCTCCAGCCGTCGGCCAGGGCGCAGCGCAGGCCGGCCATGAGGATGTGCTCGTGGTCCTGGTCGTCGCCGATGTGGGTGCGGTGGAGCAAATCCACCACCTCGCGGTCAATGCCGCGCGGCGCGATGCCCAGCCTGCGCCAAATCTCCTGGCGCGGCTTGGGGGCGCGGCGCAGGTAGGCGGCCTCTTTGCGTTGCGATGTGAACTGCTCCATGGCCTTGAGCGCCACGTCGCGGGCCACTTCCATCGTGCCTCGCTTCTCGGTAGCCACGCCCAAGAAACGCGCCACCTCGCGCAGTTTTCGCTCGTCGCGGATTCGGTAGTCGGGCGCTTCGCCTTCGGCGGCGGCCAGCAGGGTGAAGACCAGGTCGCGGCCATGATCCGAATGGGCCGCTGCGCCCACCGCGATCATGCGCGCGAAGTTGCGCGATGTAACGGTCTCTATCGTAGCGCCGCAAATGCCCGTCTGGCCAGGCTTCACCAGACGGCATGGGCCCATGTGGCAATGCTTGCAGCACGCGCCGATGTGCCCGATGGGGCAGGGCTTCATCGCCTCGGCGCGGCTGAACGCCGTGGAGACGCCCTCTTGCTCGGCGTACTCCAGCAGGGCACTCACCGCGGGGTCAATACTCTTTGTCGTTGCCATTGGCTCTCCTCTCAGTTGCTGTGCGGTTGCGCTTACTCGGGCTTGCCGATCCGAACCCGCCAGATATCCGGCCCTTGCTCCAGGTACTCCCAGGTGAACTGGCCTGGCCGCTCGTACAGGAACGCATAATGCAGCGGCTTGGGGTCGTGATCGTTCACCAGGACGAACGCCTCGCCAGGTCGCAGGCTGTCAAACGTGGCGTCAATCAGCGGGTGGCGCTCCGGTGGCGGCACCGCACGGATGTCCAGTTCGCTCGTGATGAACGGACGTGTCTTCTGCCCCATAGACTCCAGCCTCCTGGATTACTGCAGGTAGATGTCGCTCAGCCGTTCCAGCATCCGGTGGTACTCCTCGTGCTTCCCAGGGCCGATGCGTTCCGTCTCCACCCGCTCAAACCCCTCCAGCAAGCAGGCCTGCTGCTCGTCCGAAAGGTGCATATCGGCGATGACGTACAGGATGTTGTCTTCCTTGTCAATGTGCTGGGTCAGCAGGCCGATGTAGTTGGAAGCGTTCTGCGCGAAGCGACGCGCGGCCGCGGGGTCGCCTGCTTTGTACGCGGGCAGCGCGTCGGCCATCGCCCGCACGTAGGAGCGCCCCTGGTCATGCTCGGCCAGCATCACGGCAATCGGGCCGCCCTGCCGCGGAACGCCCGCCTTCTCCATCTCCCCGAACAACAGGTCTTCCTCCTTGCCGTGATGGCATCGGTCGGCGAAGGTGCGGATGAAGTCCACCATCTGCTCCATGTGCTCCGGCGGCACCGACTCCCCCGCCTGGAGTTTGTCGGCAATCCTGCCCAGGATGCGCAGCCCCACCTTGATGCCCTGATGCTCCTCTTTGAGAATCTCCGTCGGTCTCATCTTCGCGCCTCCGATTTGTAACGGGCCGACGCCCGATTGTCAGGTTTCTTGCACATCCAGTATAAACCAGGGGCGCGCTCCTGTATGTGACTTTGGTCGCGGCCGCAAAAAACGTGCGACGCACCTCGGAAGTGCGCCGCACGTTTTCTCCCCTTCGCGACGATTCGCGTTGATTCGCGGTTGGGCTACGCCTCCGCCGGAGCCAAGGCCGGTTTGCGCTCCAACCACCGTTCCGGCACCACCAGGCTTAGCACGTTCTTCCACCCCAGCGTGGCGATGATGTTGATGAGGAACGCGACGAAGCCCAGCGCAATGAGGATGCCGCCGATGACGGCCAGCGTCTCATACGTCTGGTACTGGCTACCTTCGGGGTACAGCGTGCGGCGCAACATGCCCCGCGCCCCCGCCATGCCCATCACGTAGGCCATCCCGACTGCGCCCACCATCCACAACCAGAAGTGCGCGTTGACCAGGCGGCTGCTCTTGATCTCCAGGTTCGTGAGCATGGGAATCAACGCATAGACCACGGCGAACAGGAGCATCGCCAGGCCAGTCAGCAGGAAGGTGTGGGCATGGAGCGAGACGACCCACTGGGTGTTGTGGAACACCACGTTCAGCCCCACGTTGGCCTGGATGAGGCCCGCCGCGCCGCCCATGATGAACCCGAACATGGAGCCGAGCACGAACTTCAGCGGCGGCGAGAACTTGACGGGCCGCGCCAACCAGATGGTCATCAGCGTGGCGAACAGCGTCAGGCCCATGGTGAAGAACTCGCCCCATGTGATGAACTGCCCCGAAATGAGCCGCATCCACAGCGGCTGGCTCTGATCGCCCAGCAGGTGGTGGCTCCACACGCCCAGGGACACGAGCAAGTCCACCATGATGACCGTCTTCACCACGTTCTCGCCGAAGAGTTTGCGGCCCACCAAGAGCGGCACCAGCAGGTACCACACCCCCGCCGTGTACATCAACACGTTGCCGTCGGCCACCATGTCCAGCCCCCACCAGAACCAGTTCTTGTAGATGAGCGGATCAACGGCGGCGGGGTTCAACGGCGACTTCACAAGCGCCGCGATGCCATAGACCAAAATCAACGCGCCCGCCGTGAGGAGCACGATGGCGTTGATGACGGTGTCAATGGAGCCGCGCGCCACCGCCACGATGAACACGGGCAGCCCGTTGTAGTCCAGGTTGGGCGCGGCCTTGTCATCCTTGCCCAGGCGCTTCATCAGGCGCGAGATGCCAAATGCCGCCCGCAGAAACGCGCCGAAACTGTACGAGCCTGGGTTGCTCTTGCTGAGCACGGTGCTGAAGGTGTTGAACGAGAACAGCAGGATGTTGACCATGATGATGGCCGCGCCGACGGTGAAGGCGATGCTCCCGACGAGCGGCACGCGGTCATAGGACACGGGCAGCGGCCAGTACAGCGTGTACAGCGAGTTGAACAGCCCGAAGAACCCCGCGCCCCAGCAAATCATCACGCCAGCAATCTGCGCCCAGAAGTTGAAGACCAGGAGTTTCTTGTGGCGGATTTCCTTGCCGAGGAGATAAGGAACCAGGAAGTAGAACGCCCCGAACACCAGCATGTAGGCGAAGCCGTAGATGCCGACGATGGGGTGCGCCGTGAGCATCGCGTAGTACAATTCCGCCGAGGACACCTCGCGCCCCACGGGCCGCAGCGCCATCAGCGCCTGCTCCATGCCCTGCAGCGCGCCAGGCGCCGCCAGTTGGGTACGCATAAGCATCCCCTCAAACCCCGACAGCGCCAGGAACAGCAGCCCCACTACCGCGAACCGCAGCGTCCACTTCGTTTGCCAAGTGAGTTTCGTCATCTCGTACCTCCCCTAGGGCACCACGCGAATGGCATTCGGAAAGTACATCTCCGAATGGCGCGGGCCTGAGTATTCGGTGGAACGCACATCGTACACGCCAGGGGTGTCAAACTTCCACGTAATCTTGTTCTCGTAGCCTGGAAGGACCTGCATCTGGAAGACCATCGTCCCATCGGGACGGAACACCCCGAAGCCGTAGGTTACATCCTTGGACGTGGCGACAAACTGCACAAACTCATTGACCTTGACCTGCACGCCGCCCTGGGGAAACCGAATCTGGTAGTCTTCAAACTCCAGGGGAACGATTCGGTCAGGCGTGGGGCGAGACCACAGGAGCCACCGTTGCCAGGGAACCAAAGGCGAGAGCGTGATGGCGTTGACGAGCAGGAACACGCCCACCAGGACGAACAGCCAGTTCCGTTCCCGTTTGTCCATCTCAACCTCCTTTCTCCCTCACTTTCCAGGCGAAAAGCAGCATGAAGAGGATCGCCAGAACCAGGAATGCTGTGTAAGCCCACCAGATGACATCCGTTGCGTACATAGCCCCCTCCTTGTGGTTTTTTTGCAGCACGCGGGTCTGCGAGGATGAAGCGGAGACTTCCGCCCTCATACGAAAATTCTAGCATCGCTGCAAGGGCATGTCTGTAACTTTTGTCTCAAATCGTGGCCCGGCGCGGCCCGCAATCTCCCGCCCCATGCAGCGGCAGGCGGCCCGTCGCCGTGTTTTACAGCAGCGTTGTAAGATTTCCTCACAACGACGTATTAGGGTATTGACAGCCGACCGCAATCCGTGCTATAATGCGCGTAGAGATTCTTCAACCCTGGCGCCTCATCTGGTCAACGCACGCGGCACCTCGGCACCGTTCGGTCGGAGAAAGGCGGGTGCTGTGGAGTCCTGTCCTTCGGCAAGCATCTGTCGCACAATTCGGATTGTCCCCACCCGCTCCAGCCAACGCGTGGGGCAGCACGATGTTCAAGGAGCAGAGCACAAATGAAAGCGCGGTTTGATGTACGCAGGTCCTGGATCGTCTTCGCGGCGGTGTTGCTCCTTCTCCTGGGCTGCGGCTTCACAGGAGACGGCACGTCCACGTCGCCGAGGGCCACGCCGCAACCCACGGCGCTCCCCCTGGTCGTCGCCACGGCCACGCCGCTCCCCCAGCAGGACTACGAGTCGCTGGAACTGGAGGAGCGCCTGCTGGTGAACCTGGTCCAGCGCGTCGGCCCCTCGGTGGTGCACATTCAGATCACGACGGCCACAGGCTCGGGCTCGGGTTCGGGCTTCTTCTACGACCGCGAGGGGCACATCGTTACGAATAACCACGTGGTGGAAGACGCCGAGACCATTCGGGTTGTGCTCGCCGACGGGTCCCAGGTCGCGGCCGAAGTCGTGGGCACCGACCCCGACGCGGACCTGGCCGTGATCCGCGTGGACGCGCCCGCCGACCTGGTCGTGCCGGCCGAACTGGGCGATTCCAGCAAGGTGCAGGTGGGCCAGTGGGCCATCGCCATCGGCAACCCGTTTGGCCTGGAGCGCACGGTAACGCGCGGCATCATCAGCGCGCTGGGGCGCGTCTTCCCGCAGGAGAGCGGGTTCTCCATCGCCAACCTCATCCAGACCGACGCCGCCATCAATCCAGGCAACTCGGGCGGGCCGCTGCTGGATTTGCGGGGTCGGGTCATCGGGGTCAACACCATGATCATCTCCGAGAGCGGCGCCTCGGCGGGGCTGGGGTTTGCCATCCCCGTGAACATCGTCAAGAAGGTGGCGCCCGCCCTCATCAAAGACGGCTTCTACGCGCACCCGTGGCTGGGCATCCAGGGCTACACCATCACGCCCGAACTGGTGGAGGCGCTGGGCCTGCCCGTGGAGCGCGGCGCGTTGGTGGGCACGGTAACGGCCGGTGGCCCTGCCGACAAGGCCGGGCTGCGAGGCGGGCGGCGCACCGTGCGGGTTCCCGGCTACTTGGAGCCGGTCCAGGCGGGCGGCGACATCATCGTGGGCATAGACGGCAATCGGGTAACCGGCATGGACTCGCTCATCAGTTACCTGGACTTCACCGAGGCCGGCCAGGTTGTCGTGCTGGATGTGATTCGCGGCACAGAGCGGCTGTCCATTCGGGTTACCCTGGGCCAGCGCCCGCGCAGGTAACCGTGGGAGGAGACCCGTGACCGGCAATCCTTCGCCGCAGGAACCCTGCTACGTCATCAGCGTGGCGGCAAAGTTGGTGGGCGTTCACCCCCAGACCCTTCGCTACTACGAGAGCCTGGGGCTGATCAAGCCATGCCGGTCGCCGGGGAACAGGCGGCTGTACTCGCCCCGCGACATTGAACGATTGCGGCAAATCCAGCGTCTTACGGATGAGTTGGGCGTCAACCTGGCGGGCGTGGAGGCCATCTTGTCGCTCATGGATCAGGTCGCGCAGATGAAAGCGGAGATGGAAGCCCTGCAGGCGCGTTTTGAACGCGAGGTGGCCTTGCTGAAGAGCAAGTTACAGAGCAGCGAGTAGGCGGTTAGAAATCGGATCATGCAGACAGGAGGACGAAATGTTTGACGAAAAGGACGTTCGTGAACTGGCGGCTTTTCACGCAGATGGAGCCACGGTGTTGAGCCTGTACCTGAGCACAGATCCTTCCCGCCATCTCAAGGACGAAGCGAAGTTGAGCCTGCGCGGAATGCTGAAGCAGGCGATCGCTCTGGGCGCGGCCCAGTCGGACGCGGACCGCATGGAGCGTTTCGTGGACTTGGAATACGATTGGAAGGCCAAGGGGTTGGCCATGTTCTCGTGCCAGGAGGAAGGTTTCTGGCGGGCCCTTCCGGTCAGCGTGCCGGTCAGCAACCACGTCTTCGTGGCCGACCGACCGTATGTGAAGCCGCTGAGCGACATGCTGGACGAATACGGCAAGTTCGCCGTGGCGCTGGTGGACCAGGAAGGGACCCGCGTGATCCTGTACCATCTCGGCATGGTGGAAGACACCGCGGGGACATTCGGCACGGAGTTGAAGCGGCACAAGCAGGGCGGTTGGGCCGCCCAGCGCCTGCAGCGCCACGAGGACGCGAAGGCCCACCAGAACCTGAAGGAGGCCGCAACAATCGTCAAGGATTTCTGCAAGAAGCACCAGTGCAAGCGGCTTATCGTGGGCGGGCAGGAGGAAACGGTGTCAAAGTTTCTGGCCATGCTGCCCAAGGCAATGCGCGATCATGTGATCGGCACCATGCCCATAGACATCACGGCGTCGGAAAGCGAGGCGCTGGAACGGGCGCAGGACTTGCTGGAGAAGGCAGAGCGCGCCCGCGAAGCCGAACTCGTCCAGCAGGTGATTACCGCGGCGACCAAGGGCGGGCCGGGCGCCATCGGCCTGGCCGACACGCTGACCGCCCTCCAGGAGGAGCGGGTGCATATCCTCGTGGTGGAAGAGGGTTTCCAGGCCGCTGCGTTCCGATGCGACCACTGCGGCTACATCGGCGCCCAAGATACTGGGAAATGCGTCTATTGCGGAGGCCCCATGGTTCCCATCAAGGACGCGGTGGATGCCATCGTCCGCCGCGCCATCCAGCGGGGCGTGGAGGTGGAATTCGTGCAGGGGAACGACGCCCTGACGCGCGCAGGCCAGATTGGCGCGCTCTTGCGGTACTAGCCCCTGCACCCAGGGCCGGCGCGTGCCGGCGAGGTGAAGACCTATGATGCGATTTGATCGGTTTACAGAGCGCGCGCAGGATGCGGCCATGCGCGCCTACGAGATTCTTCAGCGCTACAACCACACGCAGGTGGACACCGAACACCTGCTCCTGGCGCTGATAGAACAGCCGGGGGGCGTGATCCCCCAGATTCTGGACAAACTGGGCGTGGACACCGAGACGCTCAAGCAGCGCCTGGAGGCGACGTTGCGCGCCGCGCCCAGAACCGCGGGGTTCGGCAGCGCCATGCCCGGCCAGATGTTCATCACGCCGCGCCTGAAGCACGTGGTGGACACCGCCAACGAGGAAGCGAATCGGCTGAAGGACGACTACATCTCCACCGAGCACCTGTTCCTGGCCATCCTGGCCGAGCGCGGCTCGCCGGCGTCGCGGCTGCTGGAAGAGATGGAGGTTACCCGCGAGCGCGTCCTGGACGCCATTGAGCAGGTGCGAGGCGGGCAGAAGGTTACCTCTCCGCAGGCCGAATCGCGCTACCGCACGTTGGAGCGGTACACGCGCGACCTCACCCAACTGGCCCGCGAGGGCAAACTGGACCCCGTCATCGGCCGCGACAAAGAGATCATGCGCGTGATGCAGATTCTGTCGCGCCGCACCAAGAACAACCCGGTGCTCATCGGCGAGGCGGGCGTGGGCAAGACGGCCATCGTGGAGGGCCTGGCCCAGAAGATCGTGCAGGACGACGTGCCCGAAATCCTGATGGGCAAGCGCGTCCTCGCTCTGGATTTGGGCGCGATGGTGGCGGGCACGCGGTTCCGCGGCGAGTTTGAGGAGCGCCTGAAGACCGCCATTGAGGAAATCCAGCGCGCCCAGGGCGAGATCATCCTGTTCATTGACGAACTCCACACCGTTGTCGGCGCGGGCGCGGCGATGGGCGCTATGGACGCCTCCAACATGCTCAAGCCGGCCCTCGCCAGAGGCGAACTCCAGTGCGTGGGCGCCACGACCCTGGACGAGTACCGTCGCTACATAGAGAAAGACGCGGCCCTGGAGCGCCGTTTCGCGCCCGTGTTCGTGGACGAGCCGTCGGTGGAAGAGACGATTCAGATGCTGCGGGGCGTGCGCGACCGCTACGAAGCGCACCACAAGGTCCGCTTCTCGGACGAGGCCCTCGTCGCCGCGGCGCGCCTGTCCAAACGCTACGTAACCGAGCGCCACCTGCCCGACAAGGCCATTGACCTGATAGACGAGGCGGCCTCCAAACTGCGGATGGCGATCCACAGCATGCCGCCCGAACTCAAGGAGAAGCGGGCCGCCATCCACAAACTCGCCACCGAGGAAGAAGCCGCCTGGCAGCGCCGCGACTACGAAAAGGCCGCCGTCTATCGCAGCGAGCGCCTGCGGCTGGAGCAGGAATTCAACGCCGCCCGCGAAGCCTGGCAGCGCGAAAAGAACATTGACGAAGTCGTGGATGTGCAGGACATCGCCGAGGTGGTGGCCACGTGGACCGGCATACCGGTTACGGCGCTCATGGAGACCGAAGCCGAGCGCCTGGTGCACATGGAAGAGCGGCTCCACGAGCGCATCGTGGGGCAGGACGAGGCCATCCGCGCCGTGTCCAACGCCATCCGACGAGCGCGGTCCGGCCTGAAAGACCCGCGCCGCCCCATCGGATCGTTCATCTTCCTGGGGTCCTCGGGCGTCGGCAAGACCGAGTTGGCCAAGGCGCTGGCCTGGTTCCTGTTCGACGACGAGGAGGCCCTGGTGCGCGTGGACATGAGCGAGTACCGCGAGCGCCACACGGTCTCCCGTCTCATCGGCGCGCCGCCCGGCTACGTGGGCTACGAGGAGGGCGGGCAACTGACCGAGGCCGTGCGCCGCAGACCCTATCAGGTCGTACTGTTTGACGAGATAGAGAAGGCCCACCCCGAAGTCTGGAACGCCCTGCTGCAGATTCTGGAGGACGGCCGCCTGACCGACGGCCAGGGCCACACGGTGGACTTCCGCAACACGGTGGTCATCATGACCTCCAACATCGGCACGCAGTACACCCGCAAGGGCGGCACGCTGGGATTCCGCGCGGGCGACGCGCGCGATTCGGAAGAACGCGCCGCGCACGAGGCCATTGAGCGCGGCCTGCGCGAAACCTTCCGGCCCGAGTTCCTGAACCGCGTGGATGAGATCATCATCTTCCACACGCTCACGCTGGACCAGGTCAAGCAAATCGTGGACCTGCAGATGAAGGAGATTCGCGCCCGCCTGCGCGAGCAGGGCGTGGAGGTGGAACTGACCGAGGCCGCGCGCGACTGGCTTGCGCGGGAGGGCTACGACCCCAACTTCGGCGCGCGGCCGCTGCGCCGGGCGCTCCAGAAGCATGTGGAGAACGCCCTGGCGCTGCGCCTGCTGAGCGGCGAATTCCGAGAGGGCGACGTCATCATCGTGGATGCAGGCGACACGGGCATTCGCTTCTACCGCAAGGAGAGCGTGGAACTCCCGTCGGATTCCGTCGCCGCAAGTCCATGAGCGGGGCGCCATGGCCGAAGCGCGGGGCGACTTGCTGGAGATAGACGGCTCCTTCGGCGAGGGCGGCGGGCAGATTCTGCGCACGGCCCTGACGCTGGCCGTGGCGCTGGGCCGGCCGTTTCGGATGCGTCGGATACGGGCGGGCCGCGCCACGCCTGGATTGCGCCCCCAGCACCTGCTCGCCGTGCGCGCGGCGGCGGCGCTCTGCAACGCGACGGTGGAGGGCGACCGCATCGGGTCGCAGGACTTGCTGTTCGCGCCCCAATGCCGACCCACCGGCGGCGACTATACGTTTGACGTGGGAGCCACAGAAGCGGGGGGAAGCGCAGGGGCCGTCTCGCTGGTGTTCCAGACGCTGTTTCTGCCGCTGTCGCTGGTTGGCGCGCCATCGCGGCTGACGCTGGTCGGAGGAACGCACGTGCCCTGGAGCCCGCCGTTCCACTATCTGGCGCACGTGTACCTGCCGGCGGTCGCGCGTTTGGGGTTTGCGGCCGACCTGGCGCTGGAACGGTGGGGCTGGTATCCGAAGGGCGGGGGCGTCGTGCATGCCCACATCCGGCCCCGGCAGCATGTGGCGCTGGACACGCCCTCGGGCGAGGGCGCGGAGCCGACCCTGGACTGGACGCGGCGGGGGCGCATCGCCCACATCTGGGGCATCAGCGCGGCGTCCAACCTGCCGGCGCACATCATCCAGCGGCAGAAGGCCCAGGCGCTGGAGACGCTCCGCAAGGCGGGCCTGCGCGCCGAGATAGACGAGGTGGAAGCCCCTGCGGTGGGCTTTGGCACGGTGGTCTTCCTGGTCGCCGAGTACGAACGCGGCCTGGGCGGATTCACCGCCTACGGCGCGCTGCGGAAGCCCGCCGAGCGCGTCGCCGAGGAGGCGGCCCGCGAACTCGTGCGGTCTCACGAGACGAAAGCCGCCGTGGACGAGCATCTGGCCGACCAGTTGTTGCTGCCCGCGGTGCTGGCCGGGGCGGCAGTGGCGTTCACCACGCCGCGGGCCACCGACCACCTGCGTACCAACGCTTGGACAATAGAGCAGTTCCTGGGCACGCGTGTGGACATTGAGCCGCACCCCACGGGCGCGCTGGTTCGGGTGCGCGGCGCGGGTGTAGCGTAGGCAAGCGTCCCCTCTCCCGCCGGGAGAGGGCTAGGGTGAGGGTCATCGCGCACGTCCCCGAACCCGCCCATACGGGACACGCGGAGGCTGCGGCCGAAGCCCCGCGCAGCATGACAACACGATGGAGACAGCATGTTTGAACTCATCTTTCTCGGAACATCGGCATCCGCCCCGTCCATCAAGCGCGGGCTGTCATCGGCGATGGTGCTCCACAAGGAGTACCGCTTCCTGATAGACTGCGGCGAGGGCACCCAGCGGCAACTGCTCAAAAGCGGCCTGGGCTTCAAGCGCATGGACCGAATCCTCATCACCCACGGGCACCTGGATCACATCCTGGGCCTGGGGGGACTGATGTCCACCTTCGCGCGATGGGAGTCCATAGACCGCGTGGAGATCATGGGCGGGGCGTGGGCACTGGAGCGCGTGCGCACCCTGATGAACGTCGTCTTCGGCGAGGGCATCCCGCCCATAGAAATCGTGTACACCGAACTGGAGCCGGGCATCGTGCTGCAGGACGACTCCTTTGCGCTCATCGCCTTTCCGGTGCAGCACCGAGGGCCTGGGTGCTTCGGGTTCACGTTCTACGAGAAGGAGAAGCGGCCCTTCCTGGTGGACAAGGCCGAGGCGCTGGGCGTCCCCGCGGGGCCCGAGCGGGCGCGGCTGGTGCGCGGCGAGACGGTGAGGCTGGCCGACGGGCGCGTCATCACCCCCGACGACGTGCTGGGCGAGCCGATCGGCGGCGCCAAGTTGGTGTTCGTCGGCGACGCGGGGAGCACCGAAGGGCTGGCGAGCGTGGCGCGGCACGCCGATGCCCTGGTCATTGAGGCCACGTACACCGACGAGGAAGCCGACATGGCCCGCAAGTTCGGGCACCTGACGGCGTCGCAGGCGGCGCGGCTGGCCGCCGAAGCCAGCGTGCGCCTGCTCATCCTGACGCACATTTCGCGGCGCTACTCGGAGCGGCAGATTCTGGACGAGGCCACGCGCATCTTCCCCAACACCGTCGTGGCCAACGACTTTGACACGTTCCGCATCGTCAAGCGCGAACCCGCCGCCCAGGCCGACGGCAACGCGGGGTGAGGCGCGCTACGTCCGCGCCCGCCGCACGATCAGCACGCCGAGCGCGGCCAGAATCAGCGCCGCCGACGAGCAGATCGGCGTGGGCGCAGGCTCCGTTTGCGGGCGCGGCGTCGGCAACACGGGCGGCGTGGTGGGCGCAGGCGTGGGTTGCGGCGGCGCGCCGATGGCCTCCCGCCAGCGCGCGTCCAGTTCGTCCAGCCCGAACCCGTACACCTCGCGCAGGGCATCCTCCTGGTACACGCCCCTCTTGAATGTCTTGAGGAGCGCATCCATCTTGTCCGCGCCAAAGGTGTCAATGAGAAACTTCACGACCGAGTAGCACTCGCCGTAGAACAAATCCACCTGCGAGGGGTCGCCCGTGTAGGCCGAAAGCGACCGCACCGAAATCAGGGTGTTGGTGCGAATCGCCCGCTCCAAGTCCGACTGATTCTCGCCGCGCAGGTCTCCTTCGGCGTACATGGCCAGGCCCTCATCCAACCACGTGGGTAGCCCGCCAAGCGGGTTGTCGGTGAACGCGCCGATGACGATATGGCTCAACTCGTGGGCGATGGTGCGGTCGGCGTCGGCGGCCGTGGACAGGATGACGATGGTATCGCCGCCCATCGCCATGCCCAGGGTGATGGTGGCGATGTCGTAGGACTCGCTGCGCGACGGGATGGCAAGCCGCATGTCCGACTTGCTGCGGTACAGGAAGATGCGGATGGTCTTTTGGAGTTCCACCCCCGTGCCAGCCTGAAGGCGTTGCAGCGCCGCCTGGGCCGCGGCCATGATCTTGTCGGCTTCGCTGCGGCTGTCGCCGTACCAGTGGACGACCAGATTGCCCTCCTGGCGCTGCTTCCAGGTGAAGCGGCTGTCCTCATAGGTTACCGTGGCGCGCTCGGTCTCCAGCGTGCGCCCGTCGGCCAGTTCGGCCCGCCACCAGTAGGTAACGACCCTGCCTGGCGGCACGTCCCCAGGCTCCAGTTCCCACGTCCACTCGGCGTTGATGCGGGTGCCAGTGTCGTCCAGGTTCACGCGGTTGCGCGCCCGCTCGCCCTCCAGTTGGTAGAGGAGGTGCAACGCCTGCACGGGCGAGGCCGCCTGCGCCTGCAAGCCGAAGGTGATGGACGCGCCGAAGTCCACCTTCGCGGTCAGGCGGCTGCCCGTCCACGGCTCCTGCGCCTGCGCCGACATCGCGGGCACAAGCGCCATCAGGAGCAGGACGGCGATGACGAGGCTACGCGTTCTCATCGGGCTTCCCCACGGTGTCCAGCGAGACTTTGGTGATGTCCAACTGCTCGGGCGGCACGTCCATATACTTGTCCCCTTCCTCAATCAGCATGACGGGGATTTCCTCCACAATCGGGTACTTGCGGCGGCATTGCGGGTTCGGGCACACCAGCCACGAATCGCCGAACAACTGCACTTTGGTTCGGCACTGGGGGCAAACGAGAATCTCCAACAATTCTGGGTCTAGCGCCATCTTCACGGACTCCACGGATAGAATTGGTCTTTGAGCACACCCCATTATATCACAAAACCTTGCGCACGGCACGCGGACATGCTACAATGAGGGCGTGAAGAAAGGGTGGTTGTGGACAATCGCAGCACTGGCGGGGCTGCTCGCCCTGGAGGGGGCGGCACGGGTGCTGTCGCGGCCCTGGCCGACGCTGGCCGACTTCGCGCTGCGCCGCGAGACCCTGGCGGGCGCAGGGGCCAGGCGCGCCCCGACCCGCGTCCTCATCGTCGGCGATTCTATCGTGTACGGGCACGAGGTCTCGGCCCGCGACGCCTACCCGACGGTCATCGCAGCCCTGTGGGAGGCGGCGCACCCCGACTGCCCCGTCGCGTTCGTCAACGGCGGCGCGAACGGGCTGACGACGATGCACGGGGTGCAGATGCTGCCCTTGCTTCTGGACAAGTTCGGGCCGCAGGTGGTGGTCATCGCCTTCGGGCTGAACGACGCCAACCTGGCGCGCTCGTACAGCGACGCGCGGCTGGAGGCGGCCTTTGCCGCGCCGACGTGGGTTCGGGTCATGCGCCATTCCCGCCTGTTCGTCGGCCTGGAACGGCGCTGGCGCCGATGGCAGGCGCAATACGCCGCGTGGGAGGGCAAGCGGTGGGAGCCGCGCGTCTCCGAGGGAATCTTCGCCCAGGCGCTGGGCTGGATGGGTCGGCGGGCGGAGCGAGCGGGGGCGCGGGTCGTGTTCCTGACCACCACGCCGCTGGCGCCGGAGTTCCGGCCCGAATTGGACGCCGCGTCGCGCCTGGAGTTGCGGCGGTCGTGCGACGCCTACAACGCGCGGGTGCGGGCGGTGGCGTCGGCGCGGCGCGCGCACCTGCTGGACGTGTACGCCCAACTCCGCCTCGCGCCTGGCGACTGGCTGGCGGACGGCGTCCATCTGAGCGCGAATGGGTATCGCAAACTCGCCGCGTATGTGTATGCGGGCCTGGAGCCGCTGTTGCTGGGCCTGCCCGCCTGCGACGAACCGACGGGGGTTGTCCGATGACCAAGCGCAAACTGGTGCTGCGGGAAGTATCCGATCCGCGCGTCTTGGCGGCGATGGAAGCCGTGCCGCGCCACCGATTCGTGCCGGCGCAGTATGCCGAGGACGCCTATGGCGATCACCCGCTCCCCATCGGCTACGGCCAGACGATTTCCCAACCGTACATCGTGGCCCTGATGACCGAGTTGCTGGAACTCAAGGGGCACGAGAAGGTGCTGGAAATCGGCGCGGGCTCCGGCTATCAGGCGGCGATCCTGTCTCTGCTGGCCCGCGAGGTGTACACCGTAGAGCGCATCCCACAGTTGGCCGAGAAGGCCCGCGAGCGGCTCAGCGAACTGGGGTATCGCAACGTGCATATCCGCGTCGGCGACGGGTACGAGGGCTGGCCCGAACACGCCCCCTACGACGCCATCATCGTTACGTGCGCGGCGGAGGAGATACCCCCGCCCCTGATTGAGCAACTGGCCGACGGCGGGCGAATGGTGATTCCCCTCGGCGAATCCGGCTGGTCGCAGAGGCTTGTCCTCGTGCGCAAGCGCGGCGCCGAGTTGGAGCAGCGCGAGATCGCCGGCGTGGTCTTCGTGCCCCTGGTGCGCGGCGTCGCGCAGCCGCCGGAAAACGCAGGAGGTCCCGATGAACCTTGACGAAACGTACATCCGCGACCGGTTGATTCTGCACGGCAAGCGGGGGACGGCTACATTCGTCTTCCAGGCCGTGCCGGTGATCCAGCAGGCTTCGGCGCGATTGGAATACCGCGTGGGTGGCGAGCGCCGCGTCCTGGAGATTGCGGGGCCAAACGCCGCGCTGGAGGTCAAACGGGAGTACATCCGCTGGGAGCGCAGCGACGACCATGTTCGGCTCCGTTGGTACATCCACCTGGGCGACGACCTGGAAGTCGTCGTGGAGGCGCAGAACATCGGCTCCACGCCCGTGAACCTGGACCGCCTGACCGTCCTGGACGTGCGGCAGGACAACGACGGCGCTGTGAACCTGGGCGCCGGCCCCAGGCGGTGGTCGTTCTACAAGCATGGGTGGCAGTCCTGGTCTCCCACCTTCGCCCGCCACATCGGGGATGGGATTTATGTCAATCCGGGCGGCGAGGAGTACGACCGCAAGCACACCCCTCACCCGAACTCGGGCACCGAGGACTTCCAGAGCGAATGGTTCACCGTGCTGCACGACCTGGACGGGGGGATGTCGGCGCTGCTGGGCTTCGTGGACGGCCGCCACGCCCTCGCGGATGTGGCGCTGTACCTGGACGGGCGCGCGTTCCGGCGGCTGGCCGCGACGTGCTACGCCGACGGCGTCGTGCTGGCGCCCGGCGAGCGGTTCCTGTCCGAGCCGCTCATGGTGGCCTTCTCCGATGACCCGCTGCGCCTGCTGGAGCACTACGCCGACCGCGTCGCTGCGCGCATGAACGCCCGAGTCCCCGCCCGCATCCCCACCGGCTGGTGCACGTGGTACTACTTCTACGGCGAGAACTCGGCGGAGGACGTGCTGGCCAACGCGGCGCAGATTCGCAAGCACCACCTGCCCCTGGAATACGTCCTGATTGACGACGGCTACCAGCAGGCCATCGGCGACTGGCTGCGGATTGACGAGACCAAGTTCCCGCAGGGGATGAGGGCAGTGGCCGAGGGCATCCGCGCCGCAGGGCTTCGCCCGGGCATCTGGCTGGCCCCCTTTGGCGTCAGCAGCGAATCAGCGGCCTACGCCGAGCACCCCGACTGGACCCTCAAGCGCGACGACGGCTCGCCCGTTGTCGCCTGGCAGCACTGGGGCACGGACATCTACGCGCTGGATTTGTCCAGGGACGACGTGCTGGACTGGGTTGCTCACATCTTCCGGGTCATGGGCGACGAGTGGGGCTACGACCTGTTCAAGATAGACTTCGTGTTCGCGGCGGCGATGGAGGGAATCCGCCACGATCCCAAGATGACCCGCGCGGAGGCCTATCGGCGGGGGATTGAGCGCATACGCCAGGTCATCGGCGACCGGTTCCTGCTGGGGTGCGGCGCGCCGCAACTGCCCAGCGTGGGCGTGGTGGACGCCATGCGCATCGGCCCCGATGTCGCCTTCAACTGGGACCCCATCTGGGCCGACTTGAGCGCGCCGGCGGGAGCCAATGCCGTGCGCAACACCGCGACCCGTTACTTCATGCATCGCCGCTGGTGGCTGAACGACGGCGACTGCGTGCTGGTGCGCATGCGCGGCGACCAGTCGGACCTGGTGCTGAACGAGATGCGCACCCTGGTTACCTGCATCGCGCTGTCGGGCGGGCTGACGTTGGACAGCGACAACCTGCCCACCATCCGCGCCGGGCGGCTGAAGTATCTCCGCATGGCGCTGCCGCCCTCGGGCATGGCCGCCCGTCCGGTGGACTTGTTCCGCAACGAGAACCCGCACCATCAGGTCCTGCACGTGGACAAGCCCTGGGGCCAATGGTGGGTGGTGGCGCTCATGAACTGGCGGAACAAGACGGCCAAGACCGAGGTAACCCTGCGCGAACTGGGGCTTCCCGAGGGCGAGTACCACGTGTACAACTTCTGGCGGCAGCGGTACGTGGGCGTCCGCTCCGACAAACTCGCCTTCCGCCGCCACCAGCCCCACGAGAGCATCGTCCTGTGCCTGAAGCCCGCCTCCGATCAGCCCGACCTGCTGACGTCCACCTTCCACGTAACCCAGGGCGCGGCGGAGATTCAGGGCGTGCAGCGCATGGTGCACGGGCCCAACGGGCAGACGCTGCGCGTGGCACTGGAGAAGGCGGGGGCGCAGCGCGGGCAACTGGTGTTCACCGCGCCTGCGCCGTGGCGCGCCAGCGAGGCCCGCGTGGACGGGCGCAAGTGGCCATTCCGCGTGCTGGCGTCGGGGCTTGTCGCGGTCCGCTTCCGCCTGAAGGAGCGGGCGCTGGTGGAGGTGGACTTCGTCCGGGATGAATAGCCTGCCGTCGGGTTTGCGCGGCAGTGCAGGTATTCCAGAAGACCGAGGAGGGAACCGATGCTTCTGTGCGTGAACGTCGGCAACACCAATACCGTCGGAGGGCTGTACAAGGATGGCGAATGGGTGGCGCGGTGGCGCGTGCGCACCGTGCACGACCGTATGCCCGACGAGTACGCTATGCTGTGGAAGGCGCTCCTGAACGACAGGGGCTACTCGTTCCGCGACGTGCGCCGGGTAACCATCTCCAGCGTGGTGCCGCCGGTTACGGGCGCTCTGGTGGAACTGTGCGAGAACTACTTTGGCTTCGCCCCCTTGCTCATCGGGCCGGGGATCAAGACCGGCATGCGCATACGGATTGACAACCCGGCCGAACTGGGCGCCGACCTGCTCTGCGACGCGGTGGCGGCGTACCACCGGTTTCGCACCGCCTGCATCGCTATTGACTTCGGCACGGCGACGACGCTGAGCGCCGTGTCCGAAAACGGCGACTTCATGGGGGTGTCCATCGCGCTGGGCCTGGGTCCCGCCGCCGACGCCCTGGCGGGACGCACGGCGCAACTGCCCCGCATCAACCTGGTGCCGCCGCCCGCCGCCATCGGCAAGAACACCGTCCACTCCATGCAGTCGGGCCTCATCTTCGGCTACGTGGGGCTGGTGGAGGGCCTGGTCGCTCGCATGCGCTACGAACTCGGCGGCCAGGCCAAGGTGGTGGCCACCGGCGGGCTGGTGCAGGTGCTGGCGCCCTTGCTCAAATGCGTGGATGTCGTGGACCCGTGGCTGACCCTGGACGGGGTTCGCCTGCTCAGCGAGCGGAACGCGCCGCCCGAAGGGAGAACCGGTGACGGATGAAACAGCGCCCAAGCGGGGCGAAGGGGAATCGCCCGTTTACCTGCGCCCCCTCACCGAAGAGGATGCGGAGATCGCCTACGCCTGGTGGCGGGACCCCATCGTGCAGGGGTTGAGCGGCGCGCCGCTGGGGCCGCGCGACCCCGAAGAGTTCCGCCGCTTCTTCGTGGAGCGCTACGTCCGCCCCAACCCGCGGCGCATCGCAGCCGGCATCGTCGTCAAAGAGACGGGCAAACTCATCGGCCTGTGCGTGGCGTACATTGACCCGGACTTCCGCGAGGCCGAATACGGCATCAAGATCGGCGACCGCTCCTCGTGGGGGAAGGGCTACGGCACCGCCGCCACCCGCGCCTTCGTGGATCAGGTGTTTGAGACCACCGACATAGACTCCATCTACGGTCTGGTGGAACTGACCAACGAGCGCGCCAAGCGCACGCTCATCTCGGCGGGGTTCCGCATCTGCTGCCTGCTGTACAACCGCGAGTTCCTGCGCGTGGACCTGACGCGGTACGAGTGGGAATGCGACAAGCGCCGGACGGCATCCACGAATAACACGAATCTACACGAATAAATAGAGGATGCACGTGCGACGCACCTCGGAGGCACGTCGCACGTTGTCCCAAACGCCGCCAGGCCCAGGCCGCCCCTAACCCGAGGGGAACAGCATCCGCGAATAACACGAATCTACACGAATAGATAGAGGAGGCACGTGCGACGCACCTCCCAGGTGCGTCGCACGTTGTCACAAGCGCCGCCAGGCAGAGGCCGCCCCTAGCCCAAGGGGAACGGCATCCACGAATAACACGAATCTACACGAATAAATAGAGGATGCACGTGCGACGCACCTCGGAGGCACGTCGCACATTGTCCCAAGCGCCGCCAGGCCCAGGCCGCCCCTAGCCCGAGGGGAACGGCATCCACGAATAACACGAATCTACACGAATAGATAGAGGAGGCACGTGCGACGCACCTCGGAGGCGCGTCGCACGTGCTTTCAGCCTCTTGCCGTCCGCGGGGAGGGTGAGACAGGGGCGACCCGGCGGTCGCCCCTGCCGCTTGCCATCACGGGGTTACGGTGAACTTCGCGCCGCCGCTCCGCCCGAACGTCTCCGGGAAGTACATCTCGTAGGCCACCGCCGGCATGACCAGGAACTCGCCCGGCACGCTGGCCCGCAGCAAGTACGTGTACTCATACGTGCCGGCGGGCACCGACGTGGCGAACAGCGCGACCTTCTCGTCGCGAATCTCGGTGTGCGAGAAGACCCACCAGCCCCACACGTCATCCTCGCCCGTCCGGCGGAACTGCGGCTGCTCCAGCAGTTGGCTGGTCGTCCGCAGGCTGGTATCCACCGCCTCCGTGCCGCCTGGAATCGGATCTTCCACCACCAGGTAGTGCAGCGAACTCGGCGCGATGACCGTGAGTTTCACGCGGATGATGTCGCCGACCCTGGCCGTGGCGACTTCCCGAGTCGGGTCATCCGCCAGCGTGTACTGGCGCAGGACGATGACGCCGCGATTCAGAGGGCCGACCTGCTCCACCGGCAGGTAGTACTTCAGCGCGGCGGAATAGTACAGCGCGCCTTTCTCGGCCTGCCCACCCGCCAGCGGCGACCGCTCCACGATCACGCGATTGCCCACATCCTTCAGCAAATCCTTGAGCGGGATACTGACCACCCGCGGGGCATCCACGGTATCGGGTCGCACATCGCCTGCCAGCACGCGCTTCCCGTTGAGGCCGACCTGATACCGGTACTCGCCCTCCAACTCGCCGGTCTGGGCGGCGTAGTCGGTCAGGGCCATGAGCGCCCATGCGTTCTCCTGCGTGGTGCCCCATCGGCCATCCTGGCGCGCGGCCATGAGCCAGCGAACCGCATTGGGCAGCAGCGCGTTGTCGGGCGCAAGGCGCACCAGCGCCCGCAACACGATGGCCGTGCTGCGCACGTCGGTATTCATCAAGAAGCGGTCGGCCTGGGCCTCCTCCCAATGGGCGCCTGTGGCGCTCAACACCGCCTGGCCGTTGAGTTCGGCCAGCAGCGCGCGCACCTGGCCCGCGTGGGCGTCGCCGGCGGATTGCAGCGCCTGCGCCAGGAACGCCTTGCCGTAGTGTCCGAGAAGATGCCGCTTCTCAAACAGGGCCACGGATCGGGCGGTGTCGCCCGCGCCGAACTCGCTCAGGACGTACAGGACGAAGGCCTGTTCGTTGGCCGCTGTCGCATCCTGGACGCCCGCCACGTCCAGCGAGGACTGCAGGAATCGCACGGCCCGCTCCATGACCGACGAGTCCACGCCAAATCCGGCGCGTCTGGCCTCATTCAGCCCCAGCAGCACGTAGGCCGTGATGTAGGGGTGGCTTTGCTCGGTGTACCACCAACCCCAACCCCCGTCCACGTTCTGCGAGGCGTACAGTTTCTGCAAGCCCACCGCCACCAGGTCGGGCAGTTTGGCCTCCAACTCCGCGTTGCGCACGCCAAGCCGCTTGTAGGCCTGCCACGCCGCCACGTTGGGCAGGAATCGGCTCACCGTCTGCTCGGCGCACTCGTAGGGGAAATGCTCCAGGTAACCCAGGGCGTCCCTCATGCCAGCAACGAGGGACGGATCCAAGCGCACGGTCAGGCTGCCCTGCGAAGGCTCGTACACATCCGGCAACTGCACGATCTCCACCTGCTGCTCGCCCGCGCGGACTTCGCCCGCGGTGGCCACGACTTCCGGCGTCGTGAAGTGATAGACCGGCAGCGTGAGGGCGATGGCGTCCTCCAGCCCGCCCCCCGCGGCGCGCACAGACACCGTAACCTGCTCGTCGGCCCCGATGGTGCCGCTCCACGTGAGTTTCTGCAGCCCCTTCGCGGGCACTTGCACGGTCTCCGAGCGGCCGAAACCAGATTGCTCGCCGCGGACGTCCATCTGCACCTGCACCTGGATGCTCTGGTCGGTGTTGTTGTGGACGATGGCGGCCAGTTCCGGCTTGTCGCCGATGACGAAAAAGCGCGGCGCAACCACGCGCACCAGCAGGGGCTTGGTAACCACGATGTCGGATGTGGAAGTGCCCACCAGCGTGTTGGCCGTCGCGCCGTCGGCCACCATGCGCCACGTGGTCAGCGAGTCGGGCAGGTTGACCGCAACCGTGGCTCTGCCTGCGGCGTCGGTGCGCAGCGCAGGCTCCCAGAAGGCGGTGTCGGGGAAGTAGGTGCGGGCGGTCAGCCCTTCCTCGGCGCCGCCGCCGCCCTTGCCTTCGGGCGCAGGCTCGGCCTCGCGCTCGGCCACGGCGAGGGTCAAACTCGCGGCCGTCTGGATGCCAAGCCCGCGCTTGCGGTAGAAGAAGTCCATGATGTCGGGGCCGGGCCGCTGCGCCAGCGCCAGCACCGAAGCGTCCACCAGCGCCAGCGACACCTCGGCGGGCACGCCTTGCCCGTTGGCGTCCAGCGTCTCCACGGTGAACTGCGCCGTGTCGCGCGGGCCATAGGCTCCCGCACGGTCGGGGGTAACCCGAATCGTGAGATGCTTCTCGGCGGCAGACACCTGCAGCGCCACATAGCCCACGCGGAACGACGCGAACGGCTCCGATGCGCCCTTGCCCTTCACCAGCACCACCGAGACGTAGGCGTTGGGAATCAGGTCTTCCGTGATGGGAATGTCCACCTGGTCGCTGTTGGTCTGCAGCGTCAGCACGCGATACGAGAGGATTCCGGCCCGCTCCACGGTGAGGAGCGCCATCACCGGCCCCTGGAAGGGGCTGGGGACGAGGATGTGAGCCGTTTCTCCGGGCGCGTAACTCTTCTTGTCGGCGATGAGTTCCATGCGGTTGTTGTTCTCCATACGCCACGACACGTACTCATCGCCCACGCCCGACACCCACAGGTACGTGGCGCTGCGGACTTCGTTGCCGCGTGCGTCGCGCCCCAGCGCCAGCACCCGGTAACTGCCGCCCTCCGGCGGGACAAAGGACGCCACCGCCGCGCCCTTGTCGTCCGTCGTGATCGTCTGCGTGAACACCGGCGTGTCGGTGAAGCGCGTCGTCCAGTAGAAACCGCCGTCGGGCCATTTCTCCTGAACGCTGTACCAGGCGCGCAGGGAGAAAATGACGGTCAGCGGCACGTTGGGTACAGGCTCGCTCTTGCTGTTCACCGTGATGACGGAGATTTCCGAGGGCTTGCCGGCCGTGCCCACGTAGGCTTTCGGCGACAGGCCGATGTAGAACTCGCCCTTGTGCACGGGAACCGCCGTCCGTCCGCTCACCTCCTGGCCATTCACGTCCGTAACATTGGCCTCAATGGAGAACGTCTGGCTGGCCGTGAACTTGGACAGGTCGGCGGGAATTGCGAAGGAGAAGCGGCCTTCGGCGTCGGTCGTCCCTTCGCCGCTGGCCACCACCTGGGCGCCGGTGTCCTCGGGCGTCCAGTAGTCCCAATCGTGGAAGTCGTACCAGCCCTGGCCCTGCCACGCGAAGAAGTAGGGTTGCGCCACGATGTTCCAGCGGACTTTCGCGTTGGCCACCGGAGCGCCGAAGTAGTACTTGGCCAGCACGCTGACCTCTACGCGGTCGCCCTGGACGTATTCGGGCTGATTCGTGGCGACCGTGATTTCGTACTCCGGCTTGCGGTATTCGGCCACCTGGAAGGACGTGCTGAACTGCGGCGGGGCCTGCTTGTACCCGTCGGGAGTGGGGGCCTCGCTCGCGGGCGTCGCGTAAATCCAGTAGATGCCCGTGGGCGCGTTCTCGGCCAGCGTCAGGCTGCCGTACACCGTCCCCAGGTCGCTCAACTGGAGCGTCTGGCTGTAGAACTGCTGGCCCTGCGGGTCGGAGACCGTAACGCGAAGCGGGCCGATGGCGGGCAGCGAGTAGCGCGCGTCGTCATCGGCGCGGACGATGCCCTTGAAGTAAACCGTCTGCCCGGGGCGGTAGATAGGCCTGTCCGTGTAGAAGTAGCCGACGAGGGGCGTGAGCCACGACTCGCTGGGGATGGAAAACTCCCAGGGGTCAATGCCCGCCGACCAGCGGCTGCCGGTTACGGCCAGGGACTCGCCGGAGCCGGCCACGACGGTGAGGGCTTCCCACGGGTCGCGAGGCTGGGCGAACTGGCCGCGCCACACGCCCTCGGCATTCGTCAAGCCGTCCATGAGCATCTTGCCGCTGCCATCGTACACCTTCAGCGGCAGGGAATCTATCGGCTGGCCGCTCATGAGGTCGGTGGCCCACACCAGCACGTCCTTGGGCCCATGCTTCAGCACCAGGTTCGTGCGGGTTACCACCAGCGCCATCCCCTGCGGGCGAGAGGCCTTCTCCGGGATGTCGGGCGAGGAGAGCATGAGGTAGTACACGCCGGGGGGCAGCGGGCGAGTGGCGTCGGCGGTGAGGGGCACGTCCAGGGTCTGCGTCTTGTTCCGAGGCGCGCTCACCGCCACTTCCCACGCCCGCAGCAGGCTCTCGCTCCGCGGCGCGAACTTGTCGCGATACTCCCAGTCGTCGCCGTTGAGGCGCACGAACTCGTCCAGGGACAGGGCGTACAGGCGCAGGCTGACGCGGGCGATGTTGCGGTAGGCGATGGGAATCTGCACCGGATTGTAGGCGTTGAAGACGGTGGCGTCGCCCCACCTGCCGACCACATACACGCTGGGGTCCAGGTCGCGCGTGTGGAACGCCAGGACGTAATCGCGGCCCAGGGTGTTCCCGTATGGGTCTGCCGCCGACGCGGGAATAGTGATTCGGTAGTCCGTGTCCGGCTGAAGCCGAACGGAGAGTTGCAGCGAGTCCTCGTACTCATTCCAGTACGCCTGCCATGCGGTGCCTTCCGGCTCCACGCGCAGGGTGGGGGTGATGGTCTCCAGGAGCATGGGGCCGGCGAACCAAATCTGCACCCAGTCGTAGGGCGAGACGGCGGTCTCGTTCGCGCCGGGGCTTGTCCGCACCACGCGGGGCTTCGGCACAACGCCGAACTGCCACTCCTCTGCCGCCGCCAGCGTCCCGCCGGAAGCCGACCGCACACCCGCCGCCACCGACGCCACATACCCCATGCCCATGCGCAAGGGCGCGCTCGGCTTGAAGTACAGCGTGCTCCCTTGCCACGAGAACGTGCCCGCCACCTGGCTTCCCGTCTCGCTTTCGCGGAGGGAAAACCCTGCTTCCACGGAGGCCGCGTCCATAGGCTGGTTGAACGCGACGATGACCTGGGCGGTGGGCGCGACCTTCATCCCCTGCGGCTGAACGCCGGTGATCTTGGGCGACTCCGTGGTGAACGTCCACGAGTAGTCCTCGGCCAGCACGCTGCCCGTGGTATCCTGCAGGCCCGCGGCGACGGTGGCCCGATAGGTCGTGGACCCCGCCAGGCCCTCGGCGGGGCGGAAGATGTAGATGGACGTGTTGAGCCACTCGCCCGTGCCGGCGACAGGCGGCTCCAGGCGCAGCGGCTGGGGCAGGTCCTGGGCGCGCTTGAGATCCGCGAGCGGCACGACCGGCCTGTTGAAGATGACGGTGATGGCGATGTCCCGCTCCACCTCGGTGGCCCCGTCCGCGGGCTGCGTCTGGGAGACACGCAGGCTGCCCACCGTCTGGAATCGCAGGACGACTTCATCGGCCAGGGACAGGCCCGCGCTGGACTTGACCCCCTTGCCGAGCACGACGCGGTAGGTGGTGGCCGGCTCCAGCGGCGCTGCCGGCCGGAAGACCAGCCTGCGGTCCTCCAGGACCCACTGCCCCGGAATCGCAGGATCAATGCGCACCTGGCCCTCCAGGGACTTCGGATCCATGGGCTGGTTGAACTCCACGACCAGCGGCGCTCCCACCGGCAGTTCCTCGGAGGGGAGCGGAGTCTGCCGCACGATTCGCGGGATCGCGGGGGGTTGCTTGGGCCCGCACGAAACGGCCACAAGCGCCAGAAGGGCAATCACGACCACAAACGTTACGCTGCGCCAAGATTTCATAGAGACCTCCTGAGCAAACGAAAGCACGCCGAAGCGTGCGCGCACTTCAATCTACAGACGCACGGCGGGCGCGTCAGGTTCCCGCCGCACAGCCATCCGACGCATCAGGGCGCTATTGCGTGGTTACGGGCTGCGCGTAACGGAACTCCACCTTCCGGGCATACATGGGGATCGCAAGGCTCTGCGCATCCACAATCTCGGCCTGGAACCCCGGATGCGCGGCCTGGAGCGACGCCAGCATCCCGCCTTTGCGCGTCAGCGCCACCCGCAGGGTGTCGGGGTCGCCAAGCACCTGGAAGACGAACGGACGGGAGAGCAACGTGCCATCCACGGAGATGCCCGCCTCCGTGCCGACGATGGCAGAGGAGACGACCAGCCGCTGGCCGTTGAGGGCAATCGCCTTCGCGCCGGAGTTCTTCAGTTCGTTGATCATATCCTGCAACTCCGTGGCGCTCACGGGGCTGTTCAGCGTGAGGGTGATGCCCGGCCCCGAGACTTCGCTGAGGCCGGTGATGAGTTTCAGGCGGTTCAGTTCCTCCACCATGACGATGAGGGAACCGCCCTGCTGCTCCAATTCGGCCAGTTTGGCGCGCAACGAATCCACTTCCTCGCGCAGTTTCAGGTTGGCGTCCACCAGCCCGCTGATGAGAACGGCGCGGTCGGTGCCCGAGGCGGCAACCCGCGCCGAGCGCAGGGCGCTCTCGCTGCGGAACTGGGCGAAGATGAGCATCCCCACCAGGACAAACAGGATCGCCAGTGGGATGTGCGCGAGCCAGCGGTCGTGCGAGATTCTACGGAGATACTGAGACACTTGCATACAGCGCTCCGAAGCCGCCGCGATAGGCGGGCACCTGAATATCGGCGGCCTGCGCGACGGTGAAGGCCAGGCCGTAGGCCGCGACGCGATTGCGCAGGTCGGCGAGGAACCTGGGATTCTTGAGCAGCGACTCCTGCTGCTCCGATGGGCCGATGGCGTGGATCACGTAGGGCGGCGACAGGCGCGTATCGTTGACCATGATGGTCGCCCCCACGCAGTAGATGGACGTGCTGGCGACGATGCGCTCTCCGTTCACGGAGATGGCCTCGCTCCCCGCCGCCCACAACAGGTTGACCACGTCGCGCAGGTCGTAGTCGTGCACGAGGTACAGTTCGGGGTTCACCGCCGACGGCACAACCTGCCGATTGCTGTCGTTCAGGACGACCTCAACACCCGGGCCGTGCAGCGCGACGAGGCCGGCCAGCACCTTCTGGCGGGCCAATTCTTCGGCCAGCCCGCGCAAGAGGTCGGCCGACTGACCGCGCTGCTGCTGGCGCTCGTCCAGTTGCTGGCGCAGTTGGGCCACTTCCGCCTTCAGCGCGTCCTGTTCCGCCTCCAGCCGCGCGATGGTGAACGCCGTGCGGTCGCGCGCGTAACTCGTGTCGGTCAGGCGCGCGGTCGGAGCCGAACGCCACTGGAGCGCCAGGAGCAGCCCCAGCGCCACGCCGACCAGCAGAAGCCCTATGGAAGGTGTCTGGGTCTTCCTTTTCTCCATCGGATTGCACCGCGTTGTGATCTTTCTGCCATATATAACGCAGAAAAGCACCTTTCGGTGCCTTTCTGAAACACTTCTCGTCTGTGCAAGAACGATGCCTAGCGGACCAGGTTCGCCAGTTGCAGCCGGTAGATGCGCTGATTGTCCGTAACGTCTGTCTCACCCAGGACCGGCACCGCCCGCACCTTGAGCCAGTACTCGGAGCGAATGGGGATTTCGGACAGGCCCTGCAGGCGGACTACCTTGACCTCCCCCGGCGCCAGTTGCTCCACGGTGGCGACACGGGTGAGGAGGGGCGAAGGCTCGCGGTTGTCCAGGCGGAGTTCGGCGCGCACGACGACGTTGCGCTCCGCGGTCAGGCCCGTGTTCTCCACCGCGACCAGCAGACTGACCGCCTTCAGATCATCCAGCGAGCGGATGGCATCCAAAGGCGGGTCAAAGTCAATGGCCAGAACCGCGACATCGTGTTCCGGCGGCCTGGCCGAAACGTCGTGCGGCGTTGCGGTGAAGACATCCAGTTGCCGCGTCTCTATCTGAAATTGTGTGCAACCTGTCAGCAAACCAAGCAGGAGCGCGGAGAGCAAAACAGCCACCCGAAGGCGGCGTAAATCTCCATCTCCCATAATTGTCAAACCCTCCCCCACGTGGCGTGGCATGAGTGTAGCGACAAAGCGCCATGATGAACGTTTTGTCACAATCGTATCATACCCGATTTTGGCGTCTTTGTCAAGTCATTTGCGGTCGCGGTCGCTCCGTCCCGCGTCGGCAACCAAGGTGCAGCGCACTGCCGAAAGCGCGTCGCGCCTGCGCCCATAGCGCGACCAACAGGCTTTGGAACCGAGACGCGGTCGCGGCCGAAGCGGAGACCGGTGAAGCCTCCAGGGGTCTTCGCGCCGCCCGGCGACGGTTGCGGGGCCGAACCCGCTACCGCACCCAGTACCTCTCCCCGTCCGTAACGATTTCCAGCGAACCTTTGCGGCGGGTCTGCCACACGGTCGCGCCGGTGGCCTCCAGCCGCCGCAAGGTCGTGGGGTGGGGGTCGGCGGCGGCGCGGGGGCCTCCCTGGATGACGGCCACCCGCGGCGCGACGGCGGCCAGGAACGATTCCTGCAAGGCGTTTTCGCCCCCGTGGTGCGGGACCTTCAGCACCAGCGAGCGCGGACCGTCCTGCTGGTTCATCAGCAGCAACTGCCCTTCTTCCTCCAGGTCGCCGGGGAACAGGAAGGTCGCGCGCCCCAGGGTAAGGCGGATGACCATGGAGCAGTCGTTGACGGAGCGGCAGGGGGTTGTGGGCGAAGGGTACAGCACCTCCAGCACCACGTCGCCATCCACCACGAACCTCTGCCCAGGCGTGGCCTGGATGCGGGGAATGCCCCGGGCCTGAGCCTCCGCCACGCATGCCTTGTACTCGGGCGTCTTGCCCGGCCGCGCGTCCACGAACGCGCCCACGCTGTACCGCTCCAGAACGCCGATAAGCCCCCCGGCGTGATCGGCGTGCGGGTGGGTGAGAAAGACCAACGCCAGGCTGCGCTGCCAGAACGGGAGCCGCCGCCCCACCTCGCTGAGCAGGCGGGCCGGGTCGCTCCCCCCGTCAATGAGCACGGCGCTCCCCTTTGGCGTGCGTATCAGCACCGCATCGCCCTCGCCCACGTTGATGAAGTGCACATGGAGCCGCCCGTCGGGCATCTGCAACCCCGCCGCCCACACCAACGCCGCCACGACCGCAAGCGCGCCCTGCCATCGCCAGCGTCGCACCACCTTCGCCCAACGGCGCGCGGCCGGACTCAGCCAGTGCCGCACCCGCTGCGAGCCGAAGGTCAGCCCCGCCACGACCACGTAGTACCCCACCACGACCGGCCACGGCACCCGCGCCACTTCCAGGCTCGCCCCAGGCACCGCCGCCAGGGCCTCGGCCATGCGGATGGTGTACGCCAGAAACAGCCACGCCGTCCACCCCGCCGGCATCCCCAGCGGCAGCCAGACCAGCGCCAGCAGCAACCCCACGCCGCCCCAGACCATGACCTGCGGCTGCACCGGCACGATGAGCAGATTGGCCACCAGGCTGATGGGCGACAGGTTGTGGAAGTAGGCCACCGTCAGGGGCAGGGTCAGCACCTGCGCGGCCAGCGTGGCGGCCAGCCCGTCCCCCAGCCAGCCCACCGCCGCCTTCCCCAGCGCCCCAGGGATATGCGCCGACAGGAATGCCCCCACGCGCCGATGGAGCGGCTCCGCATACAGAATCATCCCAAGCGCGGCGGCGAAACTCAACTGGAACCCCACATCCCACAGCGCCTGCGGACGGATGGCAGTCATCAGCAGCGCCGAGACCGCCAGGGCGTTGAGGGCATCGCTGCGCCGCCCCAGGAGAAGCGCCACCAACGCGATGCACCCCATGATGGCGGCGCGCACCACGGGCGGGTCCGCGCCCACAAGGATGGTGTACAGGACCACGAGGGGGATCGTCGCCGCCACCGCCCACCGCCGCCCGACCGTGCGCGTGAGCATTCGCAGCAGCGCGCCCGCGATGACGGTGATGTTGAACCCCGAGATGGCGATGATGTGCGCGGTGGCCGTCGTGCGGAAGGCGTCCATCACATCGGCCGAGATGCCGCCCTCGCGCCCGAGGAGAATGCCCGTCAGCAGCGCCGCTTCGGGGTTGGGCAGCAGCGCCGCCAGGACGGACTCGCACCGCGCCCGCAGCGCCCCGAGCATCCGCCGCAGGTTCCACCCCTGCGCGTGCTCCAGCACCTCCACCGAGGGCATGTTCATCAGCGAGAACACGTTTTCGCGGGCCAGATAGTCGCGGTACGAAAACCCCTCCCACACGGGCGGCGTGGTCAATTCGCCGTCCAGCCGCACCGTATCGCCGTCGCGCACGACGGGGAACGCGGGCAGCGTGGCCAGCACGAAGCCGTGAACCGGCGCACGGCCGTAGGCGTGGGTGATCTCACGCGCGGAGATGCGGACGCGCCAGCAAGCGCCCTTGGGCTCCGGCCCCCCGTACACGACGCCGACCAGGCTCACGGAGCCGCTCTCGTTGTAGCGGGCCACATGGGCCGCGTCTATGCGGGGCAAGCCCACGGTGTAGCGCCAGGCGCCGAGCAGGAGAAAGGCGGCAGCCAGCAGCGGCAGGCCGGCGCGGGTCCTCCTGGCCAGGGCTGCCGCCACCGCCGCCGCGCCAAAGCCGCCAAGCCAAACCGCGCTGGGAACCTGGGCCTGTTTGGCCAGCCAAATGCCGACCACCCAGGCCACCGCCATCCACACAAGCCGCATGGTCAATACCTATCCACGAATAACACGAATTCCCACGAATCAAACTGGGGGCCGCGTGGTCAATACCTATCCACGAATGACACGAATCCACACGAATAGACGCAGACGAATGCGCGAACACGCGGGCAGGTTCGCGGTGCTTCTGGCGGGCAATGAGCGCCTATTCGCGACGCATCAGGTCGCGGAGATAGGGGTCGTGTTGGAGCATGAGCCGCAGGCCGGTTGCCACATCCACCTTCGGCGAGTAGCCCAACAGCGCCCGCGCCCGCGTCAAATCGGCCACCAACCGCGACACGCCGCCCGTGTCGGCCTGGCTGTGCAGCGAATGCACCTCGCGCCCGATGGCATCGGCGATGAGGTCCACCAGGGCGCGCACGCTGGTCTCCTGACCCGAACCGACGTTGATGACCTGGCGGTTGACCCCCGTCGCCTCCGAGGCGGTTACCAGCGCGTCCACCACGTCGTCTATGTACACGAAATCGCGGGTCTGCTGGCCGGTGCCGAATACGATGACGGACCCGCCCGACAGCGCCTGCTTGAGGAAGAAGGGGATCACAGGCGCGTGGGCCGCGGGGACAAACTGGCCCGCGCCGTAGGCGTTGAAAATCCGCAGGCTCACCGTCTCTATGCCGTACAGTTCGCCCAGGGTGTTCACGTACAGTTCCGACGCCAGTTTGCTCACGGCGTAGGGCGAGCGCGGGTGCGGCCATGCCGTCTCCGACACCGGCTGCGTCTCCTGATCGCCATACACCGCCCCCGACGAGGCGAAGACCACCCGCCCCACGCCCGCATCGCGCGCGGCCTGCATCAGCGAAACCGTCCCGCCCACGTTCACGTCGTTGTACTCGCGGGGATAGAGGACCGACTCGGGCACAGACACACGGGCCGCCAGGTGGTACACGCAGGAAATCCCCTGGAGCAGCGTCCAGAGTTTGGGCACGTCGCGCACGTCGCCACGGGTGAACACCACGCGGCGGTCCAGCCTCGACGGGTCGCCCGCGCTCAAGTCGTCCAGCACGCGCACATGGTGTCCTTCGGCCACCAGCCGATTCGCCAACGCCGCGCCGATGAATCCGGCTCCGCCCGTGATCAGAACCCGCATACCGTCCTCGCCCTGCTCCGCATCAGTGGGTGCGCCGACGCCATTCCGTCTTGAGATCCAGTTGGGTCAGGTCCTCGCCGATTTCCAGGAAGTCGGCCAGCAGGCGGTTGAAGCGGCCGACCTCATCCAGCATCGGGAAGTGCCGGGACTCGGTCATGGTGAGCACCCGCACCCGTGGGTTGTTGGCCGCTATGGCCGCGGCCTGGGCCGGATCCACCAGCCCGTCCTTGCGCCCGTACACGATGAGCGACGGCATCGGCAACTGGCGCAGCAAGGGCCGGATGTCAAAGCCCTTCAGGTTGGCCAAACTCTCCTCAACCGCGTTGGGCGCAATGCGGGCGATGTCCTGCCACACGATGTCGTGGGTGATCTGCCGCTTCTGCTGGAACTTGCCGACGGGCGATTTGCCGAGGATGGCGCCGGCGTTGAGGCCCGCCTCGCTCAGCGGCGTGCTCACGAGCGCCAGGCGCGGCACGCGGTCCGGGTGTTTGGCCGCGAAGTGCACGGCCAGGATGCCCCCCAGGCTGTGGGCCACCAGCGGGGCCTTCAGGATGCCCATCTGATCCATGAAGGCTTCCAGCAGGCGCAGGTAGGAATCCAGGTCGTGGCGGCCGCCCTGCTTGTCCGAATCGCCGTACCCCCACAGGTCAAAGGCGTGCGTGCGGTAGTTCTCGGAGAGCGCCTCCATGGCGTGCATCCAGTAGCGCCACGAACCGAGCCAGCCGTGAAGGAAGATCAGCGGCTTGCCTCGCCCCAGCGTCTCGTAGTGGATGATTCGCTCCTCAATGAGGATGACGCTCATCGCCGCTCCCTGGCCGCCTGCGCCTCATTTGCCTTTGGCGGCCGCCAGCACATTCCGCAGCCGACCGGGTAACTCTTCCGGCGAGAACGGCTTCAGGATATAGTCCGCCGCCCCCAACGAAAGCCCCTGCTTGATGTCGGCCTCCTGCCCGCGCGCGGAAAGAAACACCACCGGGATGCCCTTCGTCTTCGGGTTTGCCTTCAGCGCCTGGCACGCCTGGTGCCCCGTCATGCGCGGCATCCGCACGTCCATGAGCACCAGGTCGGGCATCACCGCCAGCGTCTGTTGTACGGCCTCCTCCCCGTTGTTCGCGGTTACAACCTCAAACCCGTTGAGTTCCAAGATGAACCGAAGGAGTTCCAGAATGTCGTGCTCGTCCTCGGCAACAACGATTTTCGGCATACCTGCCATCCAATGCGCCATGGGTTTACTCGGCGCGGTCCTCGGCCACGCCGCGGGCCGACTCCCCCTTGCCGTTCGGCCTAGACCGAGACTCCAGCGTCCTGCGCACTTCCTCCACCAAGTCTGGGATGGAGAAAGGCTTGGTCATGAAGTTCGCGGCGCCCAGGGCCAACGCCCGCTCGCGCTTCATCTTGTCTTCGGAGATGCTGGCCGTCATCACGATCACGGGAATGTCGGCCGTGTTCGGGTTCCGCTTCAGTTGCTCCAGGACCGAGTAGCCGTCCAGCCCGGGCATCTTGAGGTCCAGCAGGATGAGGCCGGGGCGCTCCTTTTCGGCCACGGCCAGCACCTGGCGGCCGTCGGACACGGCCCGCGCCACGAACCCGTTGCGCTCCAGCACCTCGCGCAGCAGTTTCTGCGTGTCCTCGTTGTCATCGCAGATGAGCACCAGGTCGTGGGCGAACAGGATGGAGTGAACCGTGTTGACGAGCCGCTTCTCGTCCACCGGCTTGCCCAGGTAGTCCACCGCCCCCAGCCGGTAGGCCCGGTCGGGGTCGGGGACGATGGACAGAATCACCACGGGGATGTCCGCGGTCTCGGGGTTGGACTTCAGGTCGCTGAGCACCTCAAACCCGTCCTTGCCCGGCAGGCGGATGTCCAGCGTGATGAGGTGCGGCTTCTCGCGCAGGACGAGGTCCATCACCTCGTCGCCCCGCCCGCAGGTGCTCACCTCGTACCCTTCCTCGCGCAGGTGCGTGGCCACCAGGTTCGCGATGTCGGGCTCGTCTTCCACCACGAGAATCCGCTTGCCCGCGCCGATGGGCTCGGCTTCTGCGGTCGCCTCTTCGGCGGGCGGCAGTGGCTGGTCAAAGACGGCGACGGGCATCGTGAAACTGAACGTGGACCCCTTGTCTAGTTCGCTCTTGAGCCAGATGGAGCCGCCGTGCATCTCCACGAACGACTTCACGATGGCCAGGCCCAGGCCGGTGCCGCCCGTCTCCTGCACCACCGGATGGTCGGCGCGATAGAAGCGGTCAAAGACCTTCTTCTGATCCTCGGGCGAGATGCCGATGCCCGTGTCGGCCACGTCTATCTGCACCTTGTCCGACACGCGGCGCGCCGAGATGGTGATCTTGCCGCCCGCGGGCGTGTAGCGGCACGCGTTGTCCACCAGGTTGGTCAGAATCTGCGTCAGGCGGTCGCGGTCGGCGTACACCGGCGGCAAGGGCGATTTGACTTTGATGGTAACCGTGAGTTGCTTCTCCTCGGCCTGCTTGCGCAACGCGGTTACCACGTCCTGGATGACCTTGGCGGCGTCGGTGGGCTGGCGGTCCAGGCGGATGCGTCCGGTCTCAATCCGCGAGATATCCAGCAGGTCGTTGACCAGCGTCGCCAGGCGGTCGGCGTTGGACTTGATGACGGTCAGGAACTTGCGCTGCGCGTCGGTGATGGGGCCGGCCGCCTGCATGAACAGGAGGTCGGTGTAGCCCTTGATGGAGGTCATGGGCGTGCGCAACTCGTGCGAAACGGTGGAGATGAATTCGTTCTTGACGCGCTCCGCTTCCACCTCCTTGGAGATGTCGCGGAACAGCGCCACGGTTCCCAGCAGTTCGTCGCCCATCATCACCGGCGCCACGCGCACGCTGGCCACCTTGTTGCCCACGGCGAAACGCTCTTCCATCTGTGGCCGCTGGCGCGACGCGACGCCGACCCAGCGGCTCACGGCGGCCAGCCCGCGGGCGGCCATCTCGGCCCCCGCCGAAAGCGTGGCCGGCAGGGCGTGCACGTTCTCGTTCATGACCACGTTGCGCGGCACGCCCAGGATGCGCTCGGCGGCGTCGTTGAACAGAATGATGCGCCCCTCGGTGTCGGTAACCACCACGCCGTCGGCGATGCCCTCCAGAATGGCGCGGGTCTTGGACGCCTCGGTCTGCTGCATCCGCAGCATGTCGCCCAGGCGGTCCGCCTGCTCCTGAATGAGGCGATACAGTTCGGCGTTGCCGATGGCCGTGGCGATCTGGGTGGCGGCGGCGGTTACCATCTTCAGGTGCGCCTCGCTGAAATAGTCGGGCCTGGGGTCGGCCAGCGTCAGCACGCCGAGGATGTCCTCGCCCGCCTGGAGCGGCACCGACAGCGCCGAGCGCACCGTCTCCTCGCCCACCGTGGTCAGCCATCGCTTGTCCTTGGTTACGTCGGGCACGATGACCGCCTGGCGGTGCTGGAGCACCCAACCGGCCAGCCCAACGCCCGCGCTGAAGGACCGCGACAGCGTAGCGGCCTGGTCCGCCTGGCTCCGCGTCAGCGAGGCGCGGTGCACCAGTTTGCCCGTCGCCTGATCCAGCAGCAGGATGGACCCCTGCCGCATGCCGATGGACTCCTTCAGGAGTTGCAGGGCGCGGCTCATCACGCGGTTCAGGTCCAGCGTCTGGCTCAATTCGCGGGCGATGCGGTACAGCGCCTCGGTGCGGTCGCGCTCAATCGTGAGTTCCTCGTTGGCCTTCGCCAGTTCGCGCGTGCGCTGCTCCACGCGCTCTTCCAGTTCCAGGTTCAGCCGCGTGATCTCTTGGTACAACTGGGCGTTGCGGATGGCGCGCGAAGCCTGGTTCACCAGGAAGTTCACGAGCGACACTTCCCGATCGGTGAAATGGTGGGGTTCGGTGGAGCCTGCGAACAGCACGCCGATGGTCTGCCCTTCCAGTTGCACCGGCACGCCCAGCATGGACTGCACGCCCAGTTTGCGGATCACCGAACTGACGCGGCTATCCTGCGCTGCCTCGTCTATGACGAGCGGCTTGCCCGATTGCAGAATCTCGGCGGTCAACCCGCGCGCCCTGGGCTTGTGCACCTCAATCTGCTGCGCCATCTCCGGCGGGTCCGACACGACCTTGAAGACCAGTTCATCCTCGGTCTGGCCCTTGATGTACAGCGTGGCAATCTGCGTGTGGGTCAGCCGCAGCGCGCTCTGGGCGATGAGCGTCAGCACGCGATCCAGTTCCAGCGTCTCGCTGAGAGCCACGCCCAGGTCGTACAACAGGCGCATCTCCTCGGCGCTCTGGCGCGTCTCCTGGAACAGGCGCGCGTTCTGCACAGCCGTGGCCACCTGCGCGGCAATGGTCTGCAGCACGTTCAGGTCCTCTTCGGTGTAGGCGCGCGGCTTGGCGTAACTCTGCACGGCGATCACGCCGATGACCTTCTCGCCGACGATCATCGGCACGCCCATCCACGAAAGCGCGGGCCTGCCCACGGGCGGGTTGCCCAGGATTTCGGTCGCCGCCTCCACCACGTTCTCGGGCAGGAACAGGGGCTGCCGCGTGCGGATGATGTGCTCGGTCAGGCTCCGCGTGCCGCGTCGGCTGGCCCAGGTTACGCGCTCGCCCTCCTCAATCGCCAGCGGGAACGACACCTCGTCGTTCTCCTCGTCGTACAGGGCGATGTAGAAGTTGGATGCGTCAATGATCTGACCAATCTGCCTGTACGCCTCCTCCAACAGCGCCGACAGGTCCAGGGTGGAACTGATGGTCTGGCCCATGCGGTTGAGCGCGGCCAGCGAGCGAATCCGCCGCTCCGATTCCTCAAACAGGCGCGCGTTCTCAATGGCCACGGCCAACTGGTCGCCAAGCGTCTGGAGGAGGAACAGGTCGTCGTCGCCGAAAGCGTCCAACTCGTGGCTCTGCACGTCCAGCACGCCGATGACGCGGTCGCCGATGACCAGGGGCACCGTGCATTCCGATCGCGTGTCGGCCAGCAGCGGATGCGGCACGTAGTAGGGGTCCTTGCTGACGTCGTTGGCGATAAGCGGCTGGCGGGTGCTGGCGGCGTGGCCGATCATCCCTTCCTGGCCCACCTTCAGCCGCAGCCCTTCTTCGCGAATGGCGCGCCCCACGGAGCCGTTGCCCGCGCGGTACACGGCCTCTTGCGTGTCGGGGTCAATGAGGAACACGTGCACGTGGTCGTAGTTGAACGTCTCGTGCACCAGTTCCACCACCTCGGACAGCAGTTCGTCCAGGCCCAGGATGGAGGCGATGCGGCGGCCCACCTCGCTGGTGGCCTCCAACTGCGTGGCGCGCCTGCGCGTCTCCTCGTACAGGCGGCTGTTCTCAATGGCCACGGCGGTCTGCGCGGCCACCGCCGACAGGATGCGCAAATCCCGCTCGCCGAAGGCATCCAACTGGCTGCTCTGCGCGTCCAGGACGCCGATGAGCCGATTGCCCACCATCATGGGCACGGCGATCTCCGAACGGGTCTGCGAGTCCTTCTGGATGTAGCGCGAATCCTGGGTAACATCGGGCACCACCAGCGGCTGCTTGTTCTCGGCGACCCATCCGGTGATACCTTCTCGCCCCACCTGGATGCGCAGCCCGCGAACGTCTTCCATGTACCCCACGGCGGCGCGCACCACCAGGTCGTCGGTAACCGGGTCCAGGAGCAGGAACGCGCAGTTGTCGTACCCCGCCGACTGCCGAAGCGCGCTCAACACGTCTTCCAGCATCTCCTCGGGGTCCAGGGTGGAGACCAGCCCTCGGCTCACGTCGTACATGGCCGAAATCTCGCGCATGCGCGAGATGACGTTTTCGTACAGCATCGCGTTCTCAATGCCGATGGCCGCCTGGTTGGCGAACACCTCCAGCGCCGCGATGTCTTCCGGTTCGGGTCGGCGGCGGCTGACGGGGTCGTCCAGCGACAGGTAGCCGATGTGCCCCTTGCTGCCGGTCAGCGGGACGATGAGGGCATCGGTGGGCTGCCACTCCTCCGGCTCGCGCGGCCCCAGGTCGGGCACGTACACCGGCGCGCCACTCCCCTCCAGCGCGCCCTTGCCGTCGCCGGTGATGAGATAGGACTGGCTGATGCGGTAGCGCTCGTCCAGCAGGCTTTCCAGCGCGGCGCGCGGGAAGGGCGCCGACACGGGCGCGCCATCGCCGAGGCCCGCCGTCGCCACCACGCGCACCAGGGTGGGATCTTCGCCGTCAATCAGGTTCAGCGCCACAAGGCGATACCCCATCTGCTTGTGCGCGGCCTCGGTGATCTCGCGGCAAACCTGCTCCAGGCTCATCTCGGCCTTCAGGGCATTGCCGAAGTTGAGCAGGTTGCTCAGTTGCTCCGCGCGGCGCGCCATCAATCGGCTCTGGGCCAACTGTTTCTCGTACAGTTGCGCGTTCTCAATGGCGATGGCCGCCTGGTTGGCGAAAATCTCCAGCGCCTCCACGACCGCGCGGGTGGGCACCCGCCCGTCGCGAGGCTCATCCACGCTCAGCAGTCCCAGAATCTCGCCGGACGAGGAGTGCAGCGGGACGATGAGCATGTCTTCGGGATGCCACCGCCCCTGCTCCCACTCTTCGGCCTCGGGCGCTGGCGGCGTGTACACGTGAAGCCCTTCCTGCCAGTCTTGCGCCTTCTGGTGGGGGAAGAAGTAGGACTGGCTGATGCGGTACTCGTCGCGCATGATGCGGGTGAATCGCTCCAGCGGCTGGCGCACGCGCCGCATCTCCTCAAAGACGGCGATGGGCAACCCCGCCGCCGCAACGCGCCGCAGGTACGGCGGGTCGCCCTCCACGACACTGAGCAGCGCCAGGTTGAACCCCGTCGTTTCGGGAATGGCGTACACGATCTGATCCAGCACCTCTTCCAGCGAGAGGTTCATGCGCAGGGCGTTGCCGATTTCCAGCAGGCTGCGCAACTGCTCGGCGCGACGGCTCAGGCTGCTCCCCAGCCGCACCTGTTCCTGATACCGCCAGGCGTTGCCGATGGCCACGCCCGCCTGGTTGGCCAGCGCCTCCAGAAACTTGACCGTGTCCTCGTCAAACGCCTGCACTTCCATGGCGCGCAGGCTGATGACGCCCGCGACCGCCCCCTCGTACAGGATGGGCACCGCCACCGCCGACAGCGTGCCCTTGCGGATGCAGACCGGGCGCGTCTCCTTGCGCGCGTCGGCCACGATGATGGACTTCGCCGAGCGTATGGCGTCTTCGGCGACGCTGTTCCCGTCGCCCAGGGTCATCCCTTTGAGGATGGCCTCCTCTTCTTCGGCGTATCCCTTGTAGGCGACGATGTGGAACTTGCCGCTCTCCACGTCCAGCAGGGCGATGTTCCCGTGGGACGCGCGGGTGGCGCGAATGGCCTCGGTGATGACCACCTCCAGGATGCGCTCCAACTCCAGCGTGGCGTTGAGTTCCCGCGTGATGCGCTGGAGGGCCGTCATCTGGTCCACCTGATGCCGCAGTTGCTCGTCGGTGCGCTGGTACAGCCGCAGGTTCTGGATGCCGGTGGCCAGTTGCGCGGCGATGGTCGCCAGAAGCCGCTCGTCCTCGGCAGAAAAGGCCCCGTCGCGCTTGTTCCCCGCATGGAGTTCGCCCAGCACCACGTCTTGCGTCCGCAACGGCACCGACAGCACCGTGCGGAATCCGTACTTCTGGATAAGCGGGCGATAGGCGGGGATGATGCGTTTGTCGTTCAGCGCGTCCGACGACCGGAACGGGCGCCCCGTGCGGAACACGCCATAGGCGAATTCGGGCGATGTCGCGTCAATGGACAGGGTTTCGGCCTCTTCGGGCGGCAGCCCCACGACGCCGCTGGCGCGAGCCTCCAGCCGCTCGGTGGTCTCGTTGTACATGAGCAGCGCCATCTTCTCGGCCTTGAGCAGATCGGCCGCCTTGTGCAGCGTCTGCTGGAGCATCTGCTCCAGGTCCAGCGTGGAGGTAACGATGCCGGCGATCTGGAACAGGCCGGCCATTTCGTCCACCCTGGACTGGGTCTCTTCGTACAGGCGGGCGTTCTCAATGGCGACGGCGGCCTGGCCTGCAATCGCCTGCAGGAGGCGCAGGTCCTGCTGCGAGAAGGCGTTGGGGCGCTCCGCCGCCATCTCCAGCGTCCCGACCAGTTTCGGCCCCTTCATCAGCGGCACGCCCATGTAGGAGCGGAAGGGGATTGTTCCCGAATCCAGGCGAGGCCGAACATCGGTGCGCGCCTGCACGTCGGGGATGAACAGCGGCTTCTGGTTGCGGGTGATCCAGCCGGTGTATCCCTGCTCGGGCGTGTAGGTGGCGCCGACCTGGGCCAGATAGCCAGGCTCGCCTGCCGCCGCCCACGTAACCATGACGCCCTGGTCCTCGTCCCACAGGTTCACTTCGGCCACGTAGTAGTCCAGCAGGCGGCGCGCGCTTTCCAGAATGGTCTGGAGCGTGGCTTCCAAATCCAGGCTGCCCGAAATGGCCTGGCCCACCTCATTCAGCAGCGAAATCTCCTGGAAGCGGCGGAGTTCCTGGTCGTAGAGGCGCGCGTTGCGCACCGCAACCGCCGCCTGGTTGGCCAGGTTCTCCACAAACGCCAGGTTGTCGGTCGTAAACGCGGCAGGGCGATTGCTCTCCAGATTCAGCACGCCCAGCACCTGGTTCTCGTAGCGGATGGGTACAGTCAACTGCGAGCGCGTATCGGGCAGGGCCGGCACGTAGTCGGGGTCCTTCGTTACGTCGGGGACGAGGGCGGGCCTGCCGGTGCGCACCACGCGCATGGTGATGCCCCCAGGGGACGGGCGCTGCATGTCCCCTTCGGGCGTGATGAGCGTGGGGTAGTTCCGCTGCGCCAGGAGTTCCAGCGTGTCGGTGTCGGGGTCGTACAAGCCCGCCAGCGCCGAAGTCGCGCCCGTGGCCTGGATGGCGCGCCCGATGAGCAAGTCCAACACGCGGTGCAAATCCAGCGTGCTGGCCAGTTCGCGCGTGATCTCGCTCATCGCGCCCAGTTCTTCCACGCGCCGCGCCAGCGTCCTGTCGGTGGCCGTGTACAGTTGCGCGTTGGCCAGCGCCAGCGCCGCCTGGTCGGCAATGGCCTCCAGGAAATGGACATCGGCCTCGGTGAACGCCTGGGGCGTCCGCGCCTCCAGGTTCAGCACGCCCACCACGACGTTGCCCATGCGGATGGGCACCGCAACCTCGGAGCGGGTCTCGGGCACGAGCGCAAAGTAGTCCGCGTCCTGCGACACGTCGGCGACGAGCGCCGGCTGCCCCGTCTCGCGCACGCGCCCCACGATGGTCTTCGTGGACTCAAAATCCAGCGCCTTGTAGGCCATGATCTGGTCGGGCGTGTAGCCATACGCCTCGCGCAGCGCCAACTTGCCCGTGTTCTCGTCCACCAGGAGCAAGGCCCCGTGGGTCGCGGGCGTGGCGGCCACGGTCTCCTCCACGATCATGGGCAGGAGTTTGTCCAGTTCCAGGGTGCTGCTGAGTTGGCGGCTGATGCGCTGCAAGGCGGTCAGTTCGTTCACGCGCCGGCGCGACTGCGCGAGAATCTCCTGGCTCTCCAGGTGCTCGGCGCGGTCCTGCTCCTCCGATCGCACCAGGTAGCGGACGATGTACCCCAGCGCGTAGTAACTGAACAGGCCGGTGATCACGAAGGACAAGCGGATCGGCTCGCCCGCGGGCCACAGCGGCGGCACGAGGGGCAGCAGGAACGCCACGGCCACGCCCGCGATGTAGGCCGCCAGCGCCCCGATGGGCAGCCATGCGGCTCCCAGCCCAACCAGGAAGTACGCCAGGATGGACGCGGGGCTTGTGCGTCCGCCCGTCAGGTAGAAGGCCGCAATGGAGAAGGGCACCTCAACGGCGAGAAGCCCGAGGAGGGCATGACGTTCGCGGAACGCGCGAACCGCGCGGATGCGAAGCGCCAGCAGTTGCGCTGCGAGCAGCCCCAGAACCCAGAACCCAACCCGGCCCTGATTGGCCAGGGAGGAGATCAGCGCGTACAGCCAGCCGAACCAGTACAGCCAGACAACGACTTGCTGCGCTCTCAGTCTTCCTCTGGAAATGTTCATACCCACCAACCCACGCAGATTCGGGGGACGCTAGCCGATCTCGCCCGACTGGGCGATGGCGGCGGCGCGGCGCGCATCCGAGGCCACCTCGGTGATCTCGCGGATGTCGCTGAAACGTCCGGCCCCGCCGTGCACCGTCCCCACGGCCAGCGTCATGAGCGAGACTTTCTTCTCTCGCCCCGTCTCATCTTTCACCAGAAGGTAGCCGCGCTCGCGGTCCTTGAAGTTGTAGAAACTCTTGACCTCGCTGTTGAAGCGCGTGGTAATCCTTTCGCGCAGCGCGGCCTCGCGGTCGGGCGTGGTAATGATAATGAAGTCGCCCCCGCCGATGTGGCCGACGAAATCCTGGCCGCCTTCCAGCGCGTCAATCGTCTCGCCCAGCACCATGGCCGCAAAGCGCAGCACATCGTCGGCCGCGACGAACCCGTACAGGTCGTTGAACGCGCGCAGCCCGCACACGCCGATATACAGCACCGTCCAGTTGTCGCGCTGGATGAGGGCCTTCAGTTGCTCCTCTATCAGCCGCCCGCTGGGGAGGCCCGTAACCGGGTTCGTGAGGTTCTCATAACTGGCCCTGCGCAGGGCGTTCTTGACCCGCAAGTGCAGTTCTTCCATGTCAAAGGGCTTGGTGATATAGTCGTCGGCGCCCAACTGGAGACCGGCGATGCGGTCGGCCCGCTCATCCTTCTGCGTGAGGAAGATGATGGGAATGTGGCTGGTGCGCAGGTTGGTGCGCAGGCGGCGGCACACCTCGTAGCCGTCAATGTCCGGAAGTTTGATATCCAAGATAACCAGATTGGGCAGTTTGCGCCGAGAAATCTCCAGGGCCTCGTTCCCGTGCGTGGTAACCAGGACATCGTATCCCTGCGATTCAAAATAGAAGGCGAGCAGACTGGAGATATCGCGGTCGTCCTCTACAATCAGAATCCTGTCCTTTGGCATGTCTATCCTCCCTAACACCTTAGGCTACAAGCGCACCTGCCTGTTCCTATTATACCACTCCTGCGCAAGATGACACGTCCACGGCCCGGTCTCCGGCGCGAAGCGGAGCCGCGCGGAAGCCGTGCCGCTCGGCGATGGCGCAAATCACAGCCACCCGTTCGGGGGCGATGGCGCGTCCCAGCGTGAAACTCTCGTAGCGGCCCTCCAGCGCGAGCGCGATGGTCTCGGCCATGCAGGCATACGCATGCCCGGGCGGCAGGCCGAAGTCAAACCGGAACTCCGGCTGTCCCGGCACGATCACATCGCCGCCCGCGTACACGGTTACGTTCAGCCCCAGCGCGTGCACCGCCGCCGACACATCCGGCGGCAGCGCCAGGTCATAGACCGCCGCGCCTGGGCGCAGATGCTCCGGGCGAATCAGCGGCCCCGCCGAGTTCGTGGCGCTGATGACGATATCCGCCTCCCGCAGCGCCAGCAAGTCCGTCGCGCCCGACACCGTGCCAGGCGCCGCCCATTCCAATTCGGCCGCCAGCCGACTCACGGCCCCGGCGTCGCGCCCCACGATGCGCAGATGCCCCACCTTGCCGGCGAGCAGGCGGGCGCACGTGCTGCCGATGGACCCCGTCCCGCCGAGCACGGCCACGTGCAACTCCTCCAGCGGCCTGCCCAGGGAACGGGCGATGGTTCGCACGGCGCTGCACGTAACCGCCACCGTGTAACTGTTGCCCGTCGTAACGGGCACGCTCAGCCCTCGCTCAACCGTCTTGCCGGCATCGCCCACCGCCGAGGTCAGCGCGCCCAGCCCCACGATGCGCGCGCCCAGGCGTTCGGCCAGCCGCCCCGCGCGGATGATCTGGCGATACACGCGCCGCAGCGGAAACCGCGTCATCGCCCGCGGCGTCAGCGGGCAGGCCACAAGCCACCCCTCGGCCTCCACACCCAGTGCAGAGCGAATGCCAGTAACGTGAGAAAGGTAAACGGGCGGGAAGTATCCCGACAGGAAGTCCAGCCACCCCAGCGGCAATCGGCTCAGGATGGCGAACCGCTTGGCCACATCCCTCCGCACGTCCAATGGGTGCAGGATGAACCCGAAACGCTCCATCTCAATCCCTCGTGTACTTCTGAGGGTGCAGGCGCTCCTCCCCCAGCCGCACGTGATCGCTCTCCTCAAACAGCACGTTGTCGGAGATCACGCCGCGGCCCTCGGCGCGGATGAGCACCGTGTCGGACTCAATGGTACGCGCAGGGTAGATGACCATGCCCGCGCCGATTCGGCAGTTGTGCCCGACGCACCCGCCCAGAACGGGCAAGCCCACGGGCTGCGGTTGGCCTTTGTGCATGGTGCGCAGCGGCTTGCCCAGCAGGTTGAAATCCGTGAAGACCGTATTCGCCCCCACAAACGAGTGCCGCCCCACGACGCACAATTGCAGCGTGGCGTTCTGGGCCACCATGGAGTTCTCCATGAGCGTGGTCATGAACAGGGCAGCGCGGAATGGAAGGTAGCACCCATCGCTGACGACGCTGAGCATCACCTGGCAGCCCTGCATCACGTTGACGTTGCTGCCGATGATGGAGTTGGTTACCACGGCCCCCGGCCCGATGGTGGTGTTGTCCCCGATGATGGCCGGCCCCTGGATGATGGCCGTCGGGTCAATCTGCACGTTGCGCCCCACGCGGATCATCCGCGACGACGACAGGAACTGCCGCCGCTCCAGCAGCGAGCGCAACAGCACCCGCGCGGCCTTGGAGAACCGCGTAACCTCGTGCTCCATCTTCGCCCCCATGCTGAAGATGCCGAAGGGCGAATTGGCCATGAACACATGCACCCAGTTCTCTATGGACAGGAACGGACGGAGCGGCACCCAGAAGACCAGTTCCCCCTTCTCCGAGGCCATGTATGTCGGGATGTGGTAGTAGCCGATCTCCCGCGCCATGGTGTCCACGACCACCGGCTCCGCCGGCTCGTCGGTGGGGCCGTTCGGGTAGTACCACAGGTCGGCCACGTACACGTCGCCCTCGCGGCGGATGTTGTCCTGGAGAGGCAGGGCGTGGACGACGATGGCCTTGTCGTCGGGGGAGAAGGCCACCTGGCAGGGCTTGCGGCGCGCCTTGGCCAGGCGCAGGAACTCCTGGATGAAGTCCTCGTCAAAGAAGAGGTTGTCGCGGTACACAATGCATTCCTCGCGGATGGGCGGCAGCGGGTCTCCGCTTTCCACCTCCACCTCCGTGAGGCAATGCCGGGCCAGGACGTCGCGCTGGTGCAACCACAGGGGCTTATTGAGCACGCGCAGGTCTCGCGCAGGCTCGTTGAAGGGGGGTATCTTGGTGCGATCGCGAATGACGATTCGTATCATGGCCCTCTGGCACCCTCCAGATCGCCCACCGTCTTGCGCGCTCCTCCCCGCGCATTCGGGCGAGGCGCGGACAACCCTTGGCCGACCGGCGGGCTGGGGGGTACCGCGCCCGGCCTGGGACTCGTTTTGCCGAGAACCGTCCGAAGCCGCCGCATCAGCGTCCGACTCCGGCGCGTGCGTCTGGGTCTATCCGTGTCCTCCCCCGTCTAGTCCAACGGCTTCTTGTCAATCACGAAACAGCACGTGGGATCGCCCTTGGCAATGCAGGTTGTCTCCACAACCGACATGTTCTTGCCGCCGGTTACCCACGCCAGGCTTTCTTGCAGCAAACCGAGGGCGACGTAGCAGATGGGCGTCTGCGACTTTCGGCCCCAGCACACAGGGCAACGGACGATGTGGTAGTAGAAATGCTCGTTGTCCTCTTCCAGGCGCACAACCTGGTCGCTGGAGCGGTTGAAGGTCTCGGCCATGACGCCCAGGCCCAGCCGCAGTTTCATGCCCAGCGGCATCAGGCGCATGGCCAGGTCGCTGATGCCCAGCATCGCGCCGTACTCCTTGAGCACATACTTGAACGTGGCGCGACCGCCGCGCGTGCCCAGCCCTCGCCCGCCGCGCGGCCCGTACACGTCATCCAGCGCCTGATTCAGCGCTGCAAAGTCCTCAAACGGGAACTCGCGCTCAAAGTTGTTCGGCGGGTAGTTGTTGATGAGGTGCTTCAGTTTCGCCAGGTTGAGCAGCGCATTCACGCCGTTCTTGCCCAGCACGTCCTCAAGCGCCAGCAAGTAGATGCGCGCCATCTTGTTGCCGTAGTAGTACCGAGGCGCGCCCTCCTCGCCGTGCGCGTGCTCGTGCTCTTCGTGCGCGTGCTCGTGCGGTTCCCCGTGAGCGGGCTGCTCTTCCGGATTGTGCTGCTCTTCGTGGGTGTCTTTCTGCTCGTCCATGAGTCCTCCAAGAAAATTCATGAAACCTCGGATGGAGCCGTATGCGCCGGTCAATGCGACGCCAGAAACTGCCTCAACCGACTGTTGAACAGGTCCGGATCGTCCAGCATCGGAAAGTGCCCGCAGTGCTCCAGCACCGCCAGGTCGGCCCGCGGAGCGCCGCGAAGCAGCACGCCCCCCTGTCGCGGGTCCACGATGAGGTCCCGCTGCCCGTAGAACCCCAGCACCGGCACCTGAACCTCGCCGAGTCGGGGCGTCAAATCCGTTTGGCGCAGCGAGCGGATGCTCGTCAGGAACGCCTCCAACGTAGTGCGCGACAGGTCGTTCATGATCATGTCGTACCACTTGCGCCAGTCGTGCGCCAGCCGCGGCGAGAACGTGCGAAGCCCCCACCGCAACAGCGCCGGCACATGCCACACCAGGTACGCCACCGGCTTGCGCCCCGCCAGCCGCAGCGGCAGGCTCAACGAGCGGCCGTTGACGGGCGACCCGACCACGGCCACCTTCGTAACCCGTTCGGGGCGCTCCATGGCCAACTTCAGCGCCACGGTCCCGCCCATAGAATGCCCGACAACGGGAGCCGCCGGAATCCCCAACCGATCCATGAACTGGTCCACCAGGCTTACGAAGTCGTCCACTTCGTAGCCGCTGCGCGGCTTCCCCGACTCGCCAAACCCCCAAAAGTCCAGCGCGTAGGTGCGGAAGGAGTCGGACAGGGCCTCCATCGTGTTCAGCCAATACCCCCAGGAGCCGAGCCACCCATGCAGCAAGACGACCGGCGGGCCGCTGCCCTGGGTCTCATAATGCACGATGCCTTGACGTGTTACGATGGAACCCAACCCGTTGGCCCCTCGCTATTCCTCGTCCTTGGAATTCTCCAGAATAGTGTACAGGAGTTCCAGCAGGACGCTTTTGACGCTTTCCTTGTCGGTAGAAACGCACGGCACGACCTTGACGCTGGGGTCCACCCGCAGCGCGATACGCAAATCCTGCGGGCTCCAGGCATCGGGCAGGTCCTGCTTGTTCGCCGCCACCACGTAGGGCGCGGGCGCGTAGGTTCGGAACACGTCCAGGATTCGGCGCGCCTCGCGGAACGTCTCGGGCCGCACCGAATCCACCAACACGATGAACCCCAGCATCCCCTCGGACAGAATCTCCCACATGAAGTCAAACCGCTTCTGCCCGGGCGTGCCGAACAGGAAGAGCACCAAATCCTCGTCAATGGTGATGCGCCCGAAATCCATGGCGACGGTGGTCTCTTCCTTCGTGGCGCGTGTCTCGTCGGAAATTCGCCGCTCGGTGGAGACGACGTCAATCTCGCTGATCGTCTTGATGAACTCCGTCTTGCCCGCGTTGAATGGGCCTGTGATAACCATTTTGACCGCTTGCATTCCGCAGTTCCTCCGAGTCAGCTGATGCGGCGAATTTTGTCAATCAGGCGCAAGATCACCCCCCGCTTGACCGCGGGCGACGGCGGGATGCCCGGCAGGCCAGGCGCGGCCCCCTCGGGCCGCACCAGTTCCACCAGCCCCGCCGTCAGCAGCCCGTACACGATCTTCCGAATCTGAAACTCGCTCAGCCCGATGTACTGCGCGATCTGGCGGATGGTGTTGCGGGGGCTGATGAAGGAGATGACCCGCCACTCTTCCACGCTCAGGCTGATGTTCTTGAGGGATGTCCCCGGCCGGTCCGTGAACTTCAGGGCCACGTCCAGGTCTGGCAACTCGGCCTGCAACTGCTCCCACTCTTTCATCCGCCGCGTCCCTTCCATGATGACGTTGTCCAGGTCAATGGGAACGCCGATCTTTTCCTGGGGGAGCATGCGGTTGGGGTCAAACTGGAACGTCCCGTCGGTGAGCGCGAAGATGGCGTACACGGTCTCCAGGGACGCCGCCCGAACCACCTGGAGGATGTCCTTCTGGGTTACGTAGTTGTTGTGGAGCAGAAGCAGCCCGATCTCCTTGTCGGTGCGCGTCTCGGCGCGGGAGAGGATGCTTTCCGCCTGCTGGGCGCTCACCTTGCCGGCGCGCTGCAGCAGGGTCAGGAGGCTTTCATCCTTGCTGTCCTGGTACGCGCCGAGTAACTTACCCTCGCGGAAGTACAGCGTGGCCGAAAGGCCATTGCTGCGGACGGAGAGGGCGCCAGTCTTGCGGGCGATGTGAATCAGGTTCAGCAGTTGGGCGACGCCAAAGTCCTTCAGATTCCCCTTGAGGGCCATCTTCTCTCACCTTGTCTGCTTTTGCAAATGGACGAATTGCAAAGATGACTCCAATTGTATGTTGATTATAACCCTAGTCTCATTTTCCGTCAACCCCTTTGGCATACAAATGTGTTCTCCACGGAGTGGGAACCGCGAATCCAGACCCCAAGGGTCTGCGAGACCCTTGGGGTCTTGACACACGTAGGGCGGCCTTCCATAGCCGCCGGAGGCCGGGGCGGGTATCCAAGGTGCGACGCACTTCGGAAGTGCGTCGCACCTTGGCAAAGTGCTGCGCTCCGTTCCTCATTCGCGTGGATTGGCGTGATTCGCGGTTATAGACCGCCATCCACGAATAACACGAATCCACACGAATGGAGAATAGACCCCAAGGGTCTGCGAGACCCTTGGGGTCTTGACACACGTAGGGCGGCTTCCCATAGCCGCCGGTCGGCCGGGGCAGGTATCCACCTTGGACGCCAACAGAATGCGAGACGCGGCAACCCCGTCCGCTTTTGACACGCGCCGCGTTCTATGCTATGCTTTGCCCAGCAGCGCAATACGCAAGGCGACGAACGGGAACAGTAGGCGGCCCGCAAAGGCCCCAGCGAGCCGGAACGGTGGAAGCCGGCGCCCTCGCACCGCCGAACCCGCCCGGGAGCCAGCGGCGAAAAGGCCCGCCCGATAAGCCGCTTCGGGGTCCGCCCGTTATCGCGGATCGGTCGCAGTATCGGCCCGGCAACCGCCACTCGCGATCGCCGCACCGAGCGACCGCTGAGCGGCCGATCACCTCGGCCAGCAAGGTGGTACCACGGGGTGCAGCGCCTCGTCCTTGTAGGGCGGGGCGTTTTCGTTGAGAAGAAGCCGTCAGCGCTACAGGCGATACACTTGGAGGAGAAAGATGGCAGAAAAAGTTACGCCCAGAAGCGAAGACTACTCGCGCTGGTACACCGACGTGGTGCAGATGGCCGAACTGGCCGACTACGCCCCCGTCAAGGGATGCATGGTCATCCGCCCCTACGGCTACGCCCTGTGGGAGAACGTGCAGGCGGGGCTTGACCGGCGCTTCAAGGAGACCGGCCACCAGAACGCCTACTTCCCGCTGTTCATCCCCGAGAGTTTCATCCGCAAGGAAGCGGAGCACGTGGAGGGGTTCGCGCCAGAACTGGCCGTCGTAACCCACGGCGGGGGCGAGAAACTGGAGGAGCCGCTCATCGTCCGCCCCACGTCCGAGACCATCATCAACACCATGATGGCCAAGTGGATTCGCTCCTACCGCGACCTGCCGCTGCTGCTCAACCAGTGGTGCAACGTGGTGCGCTGGGAGATGCGCACCCGCCTGTTCCTGCGCACCACCGAATTCCTGTGGCAGGAAGGGCACACAGCCCACGCCACCGCCGAGGAAGCCGAGGCCGAAGCCAGGCGGATGCTGGACGTGTACACCGACTTCGCCGTGAACGACGCGGCCATCCCCGTCATCCCGGGCCGCAAGAGCGACACCGAACGGTTTGCCGGCGCCGTGCGCAGTTACACCATAGAGGCCATGATGGGCGACAAGCGCGCCCTGCAGTCGGGCACGTCGCACTTCTTGGGCCAGAACTTTGCCCGCGCCTTCGGAACCCAATTCCTGGACAGGAACAACGAACTCCAGTATGTGTGGCAGACGTCCTGGGGCGTCAGCACGCGCATGATCGGCGCCATCGTCATGGTGCACGGCGACGACCAGGGGCTGATCCTGCCGCCGGTGCTCGCGCCAATTCAGGCGGTCATCGTGCCCATCTGGCGTAAGGACGCGGAGAAGGAGGCCATCACCGCGGCTGCCGCCGATTTGCGCGCCCGACTGGCCGCCGCGGGCGTGCGCACCCGCCTGGACGACCGCGACGATGTGTCGCCGGGCTTCAAGTTCAACGACTGGGAGATGCGCGGAGTGCCGCTGCGGGTGGAGATCGGCCCGCGCGACCTGGCCGCCAACCAGGCAACCCTGGCCCGCCGCGACACGGGCGAGAAGTTCCCCGTGCCCATCGCCGACCTGGCCGCCCGCGTGCCCGGCCTGCTCAAGGACATCCAGAGCAACCTGCTGCGCCGCGCCACCGAGTTCCGCGACGCCAACACCCACGACGTCCGCACGTGGGGCGAACTGGTGGAGGCCGTCGCCGACGGGTTCGCCCGCGCCTGGTGGTGCGGCTCCGCCGAATGCGAGGCCAAGATCAAGGACGAGACCAAGGCCACCACGCGCTGCATCCCGTTTGACCAGCCCGGGGGCACGGGCAAGTGCGTCGTCTGCGGCGCGGAAGCGCGAGAACAGGCCATCTTCGCCCGCGCCTACTAGCGGGCGGCTGACCCTTCACATCCCCCATCCCCTTCTCTCCCCGCACGCGGGGCGAGAAGGGGAGTCGGGCGGGGCGACAAGCCCAACGACGCCACGCGCCCGCCCCACCCCCTGCTCCCCGCACGCGGCGCGAGAAGGCGAAGCGCACGGCCAGGAGACGAGGTTAGCCATCCCTGGCCCGTACATCGCGCAAGAAGCGAACTTTTTTCCAAAATTGCAAGTTTAAAGTTCAAAAACCCCTTGCGGCTTTACAGAATATCGTGTATAATAGTATCGTCTGATAGGCCAATCTACCCAGCAACCAGGGAAGGGTGGTGCACACGTTGTGAGGATAGCGCGAATCCTCATCAGCGGTGTGGTGCTGGCGTGCTTGTGTTTTGCTGCGCCTGCGCCAGCCCAAACTCAATATCCGCCGCCCCAGTACTTCCCGCAGACGGGCCATTTCGTGCGGGACGAGTTTCTGGCCTATTTCCGCGCCTATGGCGGCGAGCGCATCTTCGGCTATCCGATCACCGAGGACTTCTACGACCGATACGACGCGGGCTGCCGCACCCAGTACTTCCAGAAGGCGCGCATGGATTTGGTGCCTGGCGTCTTCGGGTCGGCGCGCATCCGCCTGGCGCCCCTGGGCGAGTACCTGGGCCAGCGAGACCCTCCCATCCCCGCCGGCGACATCCCACCGTCAAGCGACCCGAATCGCCGATACTACCCACAGACGGGCCACACGCTGGGCTATGCCTTCAAGACGTTCTTTGACTTCAACGGCGGCCTGGAGGTGTTCGGCTACCCCATCACCGAACTCATGGTGGAAAACGGCGTCATCGTGCAGTACTTCCAGAAGGCCAAAATGGAATGGCATCCCGAAAGGCCGAATGACGAACGGGTGCAACTGGCCAACCTGGGAGAGATGTACTTCCAGCATGCGCAGCTGAACCCCGCCCTGCTCAGCCGCGTGCCGCCCGCGACGGTGTCCAGCCAGGGGCCGACGCCGCAACCGACTGCCGCCGCGTGGCCCCCCTTCCGCCGCCCCGTTACCCAGATGACGGTGTACGTGTCGCTGCGCAGCGCCATCGTCGGCACCAAAGGCAGCCAGACGGTTTCGGTCTATGTGGCCGACCAAGACGGAGAACCCATCGCCGGCGCGACGGTGCTCTGCACCGTTCGCTATCCGCGTGAGGATCGCGTACTCGCAATGCCGGTTACCGATACGGACGGACGCTCCTACCTTACCTTCCAACTGGCCAATCCCCCACCTGGCTACATCGTGTTCGTTGAGGTAACCGCGACCTACGGGCAAGCGAAGGCAGGAGGACGCGCTGCTTTCCTTACCTGGTGGTAGGTTGCGAGTACCATCCTAGAGGGGGGCTACCTCTCCTGCCCGCGAGGAGCCCCCCTCGCTCTTTTCGGGGGAGCCGTCATGGTTCGCGGGGTCAGCGCCCGCAAATCAGTAGAGGGGCTTCACGAAGACCTGTTCGGCATTGGGGGCGATCTCCTCGGCGACCTCGCGCCAGGCCTTGGACAATTGGGCCCGCGCCATCACCTTGTACCCGCATCGCGCATGGACTTCGTCCCACAGCGCGTTGGCTTTCGGGGGGAACCCGACGATGACCGCCTCGCACTGGAGGACTCTCGCCTCACCCTCCACGGCTGCGGCCAGGCGGCACATCAACTCGTCGGCGTCGGGTTCGGGCCCGACGGCCATCTCCTCTATGCAGGCCACCAGGTTGATGGCCTCCCAACTGGCCATGCCCACCACGTGCTCATCGCGGAGCACAAGCCAGTGCGCGCGCTCCATGATGCGGGCGAAGGCGGCTTGCTCGTTCGGCGGCTTGCCGCGCCAGTCCATGCTGGCGAGGAAGCGCGCCAGCGCGGGGACATCGTCGCGGGTGGCCCGTCGCAGCACCAGCGGCGGCGTCGCGCCGCCCACCAGCGCCGAAACCTTCTGCCACTGCTGGCGCACCTGCTCCCAGGTTTGTTCCAGCGTGCCGCTGTTGTCAATCACCACATCGGCTCGGAATATCTTCTCGGCCTGCGGCGGCTGGGCCATGATCCGTGCGCGCGCCTGGTCTTCGCGCAGAAAGCGCTGCTCCATGAGCCGCTGCATCTGCTGCTGGCGGCGGCACGTTACCACCCACAGCGTGTCGCACTGATCCACCAGCCCCGACTCAATCAGTTTGATCGCCTCCACGACGACGACAGGCTCCTCCGCCTCGGCAATAAGGCGCTGCACGCTTTCCAGGACGCCAGGATGGACGATCTCCTCCAACGCCTGGAGGGCCTTGGGGTCGTTGAACACGATCTCGGCCAGTTTGGCCCGCACGATCTCGCCCTTCTCGTCCAGGATGCCGCGCCCGAACACGTTGACGATGCGCTGCCAGATTGGCGTGCCCGGAACCATCAACTCGTGGGCCAACTGGTCGGCGTCTATGACCCGCGCGCCCAGGTGGCGCAGCATGGACATGACCGTAGTCTTGCCGGTGGCGATGTTGCCCGTGAGGCCGATGACATAGGGCTTGCGCTCGCCACGGGCCGATGCTGCCTTGCGCGATGCTACGGTTGTGCGGCGGTCGTCATCCATTCTTCCAGCCTCCGTCGCAGCGTGTCTTCAACTTGCCGATACTCTTCGCCCAAGGCGCTAACGGCCTGGACATCCTGGGCCTCGCTGGCGCGGACGATCTCATCCTCCAGGGCCTTCAGCCTGGCCTCAAGCGCCTGAATCTCCTGCTCCATCTGCTGCGCCCGCTGGGCCTGCTTGCGGGCCTGCGCCGCCGAATCGGGGCGGCTGGCGCGGCGCGGGGGCGGCGGCGCGGCGGTGCGCTCTTTCGCCCGCCTGCGCTCGCGCTCCCTGGCCTCCAGGTACTCGCTGTAGCCAAAAGGATACACGCGCATCGCGTCGCCGTCAATCACCCATATCTGCGTCGCCAGGGAGTTGATGAAGTAACGGTCGTGGGTTACCACGATCACCGTGCCCTCAAACTCCAGCAGGACATCTTCCAACACCTCGCGCGACAGCATGTCCAGGTGGCTGGTCGGCTCGTCCAGCAGCAGGAAGTTCGCCCCGATCAGCGTGAGTTTGGCCAGTTTCAGGCGGGCCCGCTCGCCGCCGCTGAGGTCGCTGACGCGCTTGTACACGTCATCGCCCGAGAACAGGAATCGGCCCAGCAGGTTGCGCGCCTCTTGCAGGGGCACGTTCCGCACATCCAACAACTCATCCATAACCGTCTTGGCGTCGTCCAGGTCGGCGTGCCCCTGGACGAAATACCCCATTCGCACGTTCGCGCCCACCTGGAAGGCCCCTGCCAGCGGCGGAATCTCGCCAAGGATCGTGCGGAGCAGGGTCGTCTTGCCGCTGCCGTTGGGGCCCAGCATGGCCACCTTCTCGCCGCGCCGCAACACGAAGGCGGGGCAGGAGAACAACCGCTTGCCGCCCCCAGGCCCCTCGCCCCGAAACCCGACGGTCAGGCCGTCGGAAACCAGAACCAGGTCGCCGCTGCGCAGGTCGGTCTGCAGGCGGAGGCTCATGGCGCGCAGGCGCTCGGGCCGCTCCAGCCGCTCCATGTGCGCCAGGCGGTGCTCGCGCGACCGCGCCTGTCGGGTGCGCTCGCTGGCCTTGTAGCGCCGAATGTAGTCCTCCAGGCGGGCGATCTCCTCCTGTTGCGCCTGGTATTCGGCCATGCGCTGCTCGTACCGCTGCGCCCGCTGCTCCAGGTACTGCGAATAGTTGCCCCGATACGTCTCCACCCGCCCGAACGACAGTTCCCAGACGCGGGTCGCCACCTTGTCCAGGAAGAAGCGATCGTGGGCCACGACGATGAACGTCCCTGGCCACTGGGCCAGGTGCTCCTCCAGCCACTCTATGGACGCCAAGTCCAGGTGATTGGTCGGCTCGTCCAGCAGCAGGACATCGGGCTGTTGCAGGAGGAGCCGCGCCAGGAGCGCCCGCGTCTTCTGCCCGCCGCTCAGCAGGTTCAGCGGCTTGGCGAATTCCTCGGCGGTGAAACCGACGCCCAGGAGCACCTGCTCAACCTTGTGGGGATACTCGTACCCGCCGAGCAACTCAAACCGCGCCTGCAGTTCGCCGTACTCGTCCATGACCTCGGCGCGCTCGCGCGGGTCGGCCATCCGCGCCTCCAGCGCGCGGAGTCGCTCCTGCATCTCCAGAAGCGGCTGGAAGGCAGACAGGGCTTCCTCGTACACCGTCCTGGCAGTGTCCAGTTCGGCGATTTGCGGCAGGTAGCCGATGGTCAGTCCCCTGGCGCGGCTCACCGTGCCCGACGATGGCGGCTCCAGGCCCGCCAGGATGCGCAGGAGCGTCGTCTTGCCGTGGCCGTTGGGGCCGACCAGCGCGATGCGGTCGCCCCGCGCCACCTGCAGCGAGACATCCAGGAACACGTCCTGCGCGCCGAACGATTTGGAGATACGGTCTGCAACCAGGATGGACATGTAGACTCACGCCTATGTGGAATCGCGGCCTATTATAGCACAGACGGCGCGTGCGCAGGAATGTGGGCAGTCGGCGCAAAGATCGTGAAAAATGTGTGGTAAATGGGGTTGACATACCGCATATGTTATGCTATAATAGGATTGGGAAGGGTTCTTGAGGCTCACACAGGCAGCGCCCGCGCCCTTCAGCGCACAACGTCCCCGCCAGCGTGGGCAATGGAGAGGTGAGGGCAGGCGCGATGCAGACCTTACCCCAGAAGTGGAGAGGGAGGGACTCGGCAGGCCTACCGCCGAGCAGCGGCGCGGATATGACCCTGGCTGACCGAAGCCGCGCGTCCCCCGACGCATGGCTGGAGGTGCGCAAGGATGGGCGCATGACTCGGCATCCCATCCACGGGGACGAGTTCCTCATCGGCCGCGCAGACCACTGCCACCTCGTCCTGCAGTCCGAGCAGCGCTACATATCCCGCGAGCATGCGCTCATCCTCAAGGCCAACGGCGTCTATTGGATCAGCGACCTGAGCATCAACGGCACGCGGCTCAACGGGAAACGGCTGCTTCGCATGCGGCGCGAACGGCTGAAGCCCGGCGACATCATCCAGATTGAGGACTGGGAACTCGTCTTCCGCGTGAGCCTGAGCCACTGCGCGGAAGCCCCCTAGTCGCGCGCAGTCCCCCGCACACAAAAGCACGTCCCCAGGCGAGCAGTGCCTGGGGACTTCGCACATTTTGTCCGGCGTGCAGGCCCGCCCGCGGACGCGCGTCAACTTCACGCGCCGCCCGGAGCGACGGCCTGTAGCGGAGGATTCGGTTCAGGCGCGCCGGTGTCTAGTGAGCGTCCGTCCGCCGACGCTGCAGCATCTGGCCGATGGCGCCGCCGACGATGGACAGAACTCCGAAGGCTACCAGGGCTACCGGTCCGATGAAGTCGTACATGTCTTATCTCCTTTCGCGCGTGAGTTAGGGTTTCTTTCCCGTTGGGTGGCACAGAACACACTTGTTCTGGATATCGGAGATGCCGCGTGCGCCGTGCACCTGATTCATGCCGGCCGGGGCATGGCAGGTGTCGCAGTGGTACGTCGTGAAATCGTTCTTCGGATGGCACAGCACGCACGTCTTGGCCGCCCCGTCGTGGTCCTGCGGGAACAGGTGCGCGGCCTTCGTCGGGGCTTCCTCGGCCTTGTGGCACAGGAGGCACAGGGTATTGCCCCAGCCCGCGTGCGTCTCGGGGTACGGCTTGATGCCCTGAGGCGCGTGGCACATCAGGCAGTCTTCGCGCCCCTGGACGGGGTGCGAGATGGGCAGCGGCATCACCCCTGCCGGCTCGTGGCATGTGGTGCACGTGGCCTCATCGCGCCCGGCGTGGGTGGCCACAGGGAACTGGGCGATCTTGCCTTCGCCGTGGCACGTCAGGCACGATTCCCGCCCTTCCACCGGGTGCAGGATGGCCGGCGCAGGAGCCGGTGAATGGCACACCTGGCAGGTGTCGTTGGTGCGGTCCTTGTGGTCGGCGGGCAGGCTCATAGCGCCCTGCACGCCGTGGCAGGAGCGGCAATCCTCCCGCCCTTGCGTCGGGTGCGGGATGGCCGATGCCGCGGCCACCAGCGCCTGGGCCGACTGCGCCCATCCCGTCGGCGTGTGGCACAACGCGCAGTTGTCGGTGCCAAACGTATGGGGGCGCTTGTGGCAGTCGCTGCACACGCCCGACAGGCCCTTGAAGTTGGGCCAGCGGTGGCACGTGAAGCAATCCACGCTGGCATGCTTGCCCACCAGTTGAATCGGGTGCACCTTGAGCGTCGTCTGCTTCCACGTCTCGGTGGACGTGTGGCAGTCGCTGCAACTCAGCACCTGCGCCACGTCGTGCGGCCCCACATGGCACGTGTCGCAGTCGGTCAGCCGCGAGCCCAGGTTGCGCTCCTTGTGGCAGTTCAGGCAGACACTCATGGAGCAGGTCGTCTGCCCCGTAACCGGATCAAAGCCGTGGCCCACTGCCCCGTGACAGTCGCTGCAATACACCCCGCAGGAAGACCCTTCCCATGCGGCATTGACCACCGCGCCGTGAGGCGTGCGGAGGTTATCGCCCGGAATCTCGGCGGGCAGATTGCGATGGCACGTCAGGCAGTCGGTCGGGTGCGACTTGGACAGGTCGGCGACCAGATTCTGATGCGCGGCGTCCTTGGCCGATTGGTTGGGCGTCCCGCCGTGGCACGTGATGCAACCCAGGCGACCGTGGGGCGTGTTCAGCGTGGCCGGGTCAATGTAGGCCGACTTGGCCGTATCCGGCGATTGCGCAGAGGCCGCCAGCGCCTGGGGGTCCGTGTGGCACTTGGTGCACTCGGTGGATAGCGGAGCCGCATAGTTCACGAAATACAGCGTGGGCACGGGCGTTACCTTCGGAGACAGCGCCTGACCCACCGGCTCCGCCAGGAGTCCCGCGACAACGGCTATCGCCACGACCGCCAACGAGAGAGGTATCAGATACCACTTGGGCCAATGGGATGGGAACATAGTCCTTACCTCAATTCGCGCTAAAGGGCCGCCGGTATGCCGGCATAGACAATCATGTAGCGAAGGAGCAGGCCAGCGATGACAATCCCAACGCCGGAGCCAACGCCCGACGCCAGGGAGTGCTGCCCGCGGCCGATGGCGTAAGCGTGGACGACAAACGGGAACACCAAACCCACCAGCACCACGCCTACCCAGAAGACAACCGCCAGCGGCCCGTACAGCACCAACTTGGCCGACTCGGCCGCCGCTCCCCCTGCGCTCAATGCCGAGATGAACAGCAACCCGATGGCGATATTCTCCAACCCGATAAGGAAGATGTGGCTCAGGTCCATGATGCGGAACCGTCGCTGAATCTCGGGGTCCGCGATGGTCGCCGAGATGTCAAAGGTGAGGCCCATGCCCGTGGAAACCGCCGAGATCAGGAAGAGGACGGGCAACATGGGAATCCGCACGAACGGGAGCACCGGCTGGCTCCACAGGGGGATGGCCGGGCCCACGTCGCTGATGAGCACTCCGGTGTACACGGCCGTGGCCACCGCGAAGACACCGCCCACCGCGGCCACCCATCGGCGATACGTGCGGGCGTTGCGCAGGAGCCAGGGCGCTCGCGCCGCCACGAATCCCTTGAGGAACGCCTCGGACTCCATCAACTCCAGGAAGCCGTACACCAGGGCCAGCGGGATGAAGATGGTCAGAATCCAGATGCCCCACGTCATGACGGAACTGAAGTGGGTGAACATGTAGAAGATGCGCCAGGGCTGCATACGCCCCGCGCCCAGGTCAAAGATGAGCAACGCGCTGCCCAGGGCTACCAGCGGGCCGCTCACCGTGGCGCCCACCAGCGCCACGGGGCAGAAGTTGCTCCTGTAGCGCCAGCCGCTCAGTTCAAAGAACGCCGCCATCATAAAGGAGCCAGCGCCAAGCCCGCCGAGGAAGAGGTATATGGCGATCAACCAACCCCAGGCTGTCTGTACCATCTCACTCCCCCTCAATGATGTAGTGCAGGACCGCCGGATGGGTGCCGAACTCTGGGTGCAGTGGCTTGGCCTTGCCCGACGCCACCAGTTGGGCCACCTCGCTGTTCGGGTCGTCCAGCCTGCCGAAGATGCGCGCGCCGAGAACGCACGACTGCACGCAGGCCGGATCCTTGCCCTCGCTCGCCCAATCCAGGCACAGCCAGCACTTGTCCATCACGCCACGCTCCTCATCATACGTGCGCGCTTGATACGGACACGCCTGCGCGCAGTACTTGCAGCCCACGCACAGTTTCTCGTTGATGAGCACCACGCCGCTCTCGTGGTGATACGTGGCCCGCGTGGGGCACACGCGCGCGCAGGGGGCGTCGGCGCAGTGTTGACACTGGACAGGCAAGAACCACGGACGCTTCGCATCGCCTTTCGGCACAATGTGAACGTAACTCCTGCCCTCGGGGAGGTTGTTGCGGATGTTGCAGGCGTGGACGCACGCGCCACAGCCCACGCACTTGGTGGTGTCAATGATGAGGGCATAGCGGGCCTTCGGCGCGTCGGTGCGGGCCAGGGCCGCCTGTGCGGCGGGGGCCAGGCCAACCCCAACCCCGCCCGCAGCCGCCACCGCGCCCGTCCCCAAGAGGTATCTCAGGAACGTCCTTCGGGAGACTTTCGTATCTGACATCGGAATTCTCCTCAACGTAGCACACCAGGTCTATAGTTATAGTCCACTATAACTATGCACATTATAACACGGTTTTTGCCCGTTGTCAAGATTTCAGGACGAATTTCACAAAGTCTGTTTACGAATTTCGGCGCGCTTGACACCACGCATCCTAACCCCAGCCCTCCCCTTCCGAGCACAGTCGGTTCTACGGTATCCGTGCGTGGCCCGTCTGTCCAACCTCACCCATCCCCACCGCAGCCCTCCCCTTCCGAACACAGTCGGTTCTACGGTATCCGTGCGTGGCCCGTATGTCCACCTCACCCATCCCCACCCCAGCCCTCCCCTTCCGAGCACAGTCGGTTCTACGATATCCGTGCGTGGCCCGTATGTCCACCTCACCCATCCCCACCGCAGCCCTCCCCTTCCCTCTCCGCCGGCGGAGAGGGAAGGGGAGGGTGCGGGAGGGGTTAGGTGAGGTCAAAAGCCCCACAATTGTGAAGACCCCAAGGATCTCGGAGACCCTTGGGGTCTTTGCGTTGCCCCCACAGGGCGAGCAAGCCCACGCGTCGCGCCCCGCGTGGGCGGGACGCGCCCCGCCATGCCCGCCCGCCGCGGGACCGTCAGGACTTCGCCTCGTCCTTGGCGGCTTTGTCGCCCAGCGCGCTCAGGCCCGCAATCGTCCCCACATCGCGCATCTCATCGTAGGGCACCACCACCAGCGAGCCGCGCTCCTTCACGCCCTCCATGATCATGTTGAGCGTGCGCAGGCGAAACGCCATCGGGTGATCCTCGTACTGGCGGGCGGCTTCCAGAAAACTCTGGGCGATCTGCTGTTCGGCCTGGCCCAGGATGATCCGCGCCTGGCGCTCGCGTTCGGCCTGCGCCTGCCGCGACATGGCGTCCTCCAGCGCCTCGGGGATCACGACGTCCCGAATCTCCACCGACTCCACGGTGATGCCCCAGGGCGTCGTGCGGTGGTCTATGATCTGCTGCAACTCGGCGTCTATCTTCTCGCGCCCGACCAGGATGTCGGCCAAATCCATCTTGCCGATGATGTCGCGCAGGGCCGTCTGCGCGGCCCAGGCGATGGCCATGCGATAGTTCTTCACCTCCAACGCCGCCTTCGTGGCATCCCACACCACCCAGAAGAGCACCGCGTCCACGTTTACGGGCACGGTGTCGCGGGTGAGCGTCTTCTCGGCGCCGAAGGGCGTTACCATCATCCGATGATCCACCCAGGCGGCGATGCGGTCCACCAGCGGGATGACCCAGAAGGAGCCAGGCCCAGCCACGCGGTGGAACTTGCCGAGCCGCAGGATTACCGCCCGCTCCCAATGTTGGGCCACCTTGAAGCCGAAGAGCAGGCCCACCGCCAAGACGTACAGGGGAATCCCCCAGCGCCAGTCGCCAGCCCACGTCGCCACGCCTAGCCCTGCGCCCACGGCCACCGCCGCCATCACGAGCGACAGGGCGTTGAACGCCTTGAACTGGAAACTGGCCCCTTCCATGAACCGCCCGCGTACGATCTCTTCTTCCATCGCGCTACTTCCTCCCCGCATCTGTGGGCGATTGCCGCACTGTAGTTCGCCATCGCTCCATGTGTTGCTCAAAGGCCCGTTGCACTTCCTCCGCATCGTACCCCAGATTCAGCGCTTCCACAAAAAGGCCCTCCACCAGGCCCTGCAACCGCAGGGCGCGCACGTCCTGCAACTGTGTGTTGGGATTGCGCTCCGAGACGAAGGTGCCCCGCCCCCGCTGGATGGTGAGCAGGCCCTCCTTCTCCAACTCCGCGTAGGCGTGGGCCACGGTGTGCAGGTTGACGGTGAGGCTGACCGCCAGTTCGCGGATGGTGGGCAACTGCTGCCCAGGCTGGAGCACGCCCGACGCGATCAGATGCTTGATCTGATCCATGATCTGGACGAAAATCGGGATGCTGCTTTTCGGGTCAATGCGGATGGGAAAATCCATGATACTCCCGCGCTCCGACGCCGCTTCGGGTATCAGTTTACTATAACTCTATAACACGCTGCGGCTCTTGTCAAGCCAGGGGCGCGCAGGGCGGGTTTGCATGCCTGTCCCATGTCCCACCTGCGACGCACCTCGGATACCTGCCCCTGGCCTGCGGCGGTCATGGGAGGTCGCACTACGTGTCTGGGCTACGCTATCCGTGCGCGGCCGCATGTCCAACCTCACCTAACCCCTCCCACACCCTCCCCTTTCCTCTCCGCGCGCGGAGAGGAAAGGGGAGGGCTGGGGTGGGGATTGGTGAGGTAGCGAGAGCGCAGGGCAGGTTGCCATACCTGCCCCCATGTTTCACACAAAGGCACAGAGACACAAAGGGATAAAGACTCGGAGAAAACCCTCTGTGCCTTCGTGTCTTTGTGTGAGGCTTGGCGGCGATGCGAGGCCACCCTACGTGTCTACTTTTGTATTCTCCATTCGCGTCCATTCGTGTTATTCGTGGATGGCGGTCTATAACCGCGAATCACGCCAATCCACGCGAATGGGGAACAGTAGGGGCAGGTTACCGTACCTGCCCCTCTGCCCCTTTGTGGAAATCATGTTTCACACAACGGCACAGAGACACAAAGGGATAAAGACACCGAGAAAACCCTCTGTGCCTTCGTGTCTTTGTGTGAGGCTTGGCGGCGCTATGGAAAGCCGCCCTACGAACTTGGATTGCCCCGACGCATTTGCCAATCCGGCGCGGTGCCCTCTATAATGGAGTATCGGTTTCGCCGTTGGTTTCACAAAGGCGGTGAAGGGATGTTTACCAGAACGCATTTCCTGACGGTTGCGATCCTGTGCGTCGTCGTGCTGGGGCTGGCGTCGGGGTGTTCCGTCTTCCGGACGCCCGCGCCACCCGCGCCGTCCGCGACGCCATCCGTCGCGCCCTCGCCCACGCCCGCGCCCTACTTCGGGCCGATCTCCTTCGCCCCCGAGCCCCCGGCGCCCGGCCGCGTAACCGAGGCCACCTCCACGTTCCCACCCGGAACGCAGAGGGTCTGCGCCATCTGGGCCTACCGCGGAATGGCCCACGGGATGCCCTACGCGCTGCGCTGGTACTGGAACGACGCCCTGTGGCGCGAGGAATCGTTCACCTGGGACGCGACGCGCGACGGAACCGACGGCCTCGCCAAGTACATCACTCTGGAAGATGCCCATGGCCTCATCAGCGGTGACTATCGGCTTGAACTGATCCTCGGCGGCCAGCAAGTCCAGATTGCGACCTTCACCATCCAGTCGCCGCCCATCCCCACGTTCACGCCCACGGCCACCCCTCGGCCCACCGCGACCTCCAGGCCCGCCCCGACGGCCACGGCCACCGCCGCGGCGGAGTCGCTGGTGCGCCAGGCACGCGCCGCCCTGGTCAAGATCTTCGTCCCCGACGATACCGGGAACGTCATCGGTTCGGCGTCCGGGTCGCTGGTGGACAGCCGCGGCCTTATCTTGACCAACTGGCACGTGCTCTGGGATGAAGAATCCGACGCGCCGCGAAACTCGGCGGGCGAAGTGTACGCGGGCCTGTACCGCGCGGCCGACATCCCGGCAAGGATAGAGTACGTCGCCCAGTATCTGGCCTACGACAAGGACCTGGATTTGGCCGTGTTCCACATCACGCGCCGCTACCAGGGCAGCGGGGGCCCGTTCCCGCCGTTCCCCACGGTGCGGCTGGGCAATTCGGATTTGGTGGACGCGCCCGACACCATCTTCATCCTGGGCTATCCGGCGCTGACCCAGGGATATCCATCGGTAACCCAGGGCGTTGTGTCGGGGCGCGCCCGCGACGAAACCGGCGAATGGATCACCACCGACACGGAGATCAGCCCGGGCAACAGCGGCGGCATGGCCCTCAACACCCGAGGCGAGTTGATCGGCGTCCCAAGCCAAATCTGGTACTGGAGCGATCTCCCCGCCAAGATGGGCTACGTGCGCCCCATCAACCTGGCCAAGCCGCTGCTGGAAGAAGCGCGGCTTCGGCTGGTTGAGCGTTGGCCCACTCCCCCGTCTCCGCCGCCGACGGGCCTTGTCGTGGGCGGGCGCGCTTCCGTTACCGCACCCGACGGGCTGAACATCCGCAGCGGCCCGGGCCTGGCCTACGCCGTGCTGTGGAAAGCGCCCTATGATACCCGCGTTACCCTCCTGGCCGGGCCGCAGTGGGCCGACGCCATCCCATGGTATCAGGTCTCCGTGGACGAAACCGGGCTGATCGGCTGGTGCAGCGGCAACTACCTGCAACCCGTGTCGCCGGTAGAACCCGCCACCGAGGCGCTCATCGCCTTCGCTTCCGACCGCACCGGCAACTGGGACATCTACGTGATGCGCCCGGACGGCTCGGCTGTGCAGAACCTGACGCAGCACCCGGCCAAAGACGGCTCCCCGTCCTGGTCGCCCGACCGCCGATGGCTCGCCTTCTCGTCCGACCGCGGCGGCGATGCCGACATCTATCTCCTGGACATGGGCAGCGGGTTGACCCCGCCCGCGGTCATTCCCGCCATCCAGGGCCCCGGCGATCAGATTCACCCCGCCTGGGCCAGGGACGGCCAGCGCCTGGCCTACGTGTCCGACGAGGATGGCGACTGGGAGATCTTTGTCAGTCGGATTGACGGCAGCGAGAAGCGGCAACTGACCTACAACTCGGCCTGGGACAGTTTCCCCACCTGGTCGCCCGACGGCAGGCAGATCATCTTCACGTCGGCGCGCGACGGCAACTTTGAACTGTACGCCGTGGACGTGGCGACGGGCGCCGAGCGGCGGCTGACCAACCACCCCGCCTCGGACGCCTTCCCGTCCTACTCGCCCGACGGCTCGCGCATCGTGTTCGTGTCGGCGCGCACCGGGCTGCTGGAACTGTACACCGCCGACCCGCGCAATGTGGAGGGCACGCTCACCCGCATCACCGACAGCGCCGGCCATCCACAGCCGAACCGCTACCCCGACTGGTCGCCCGATGGCCGCTGGATCGTGTTCACCTCGTGGCGCGACGGCCAGGGCGAAATCTACCGAATCTCGGCGACGGGCGCCGGGCTGACACGGCTGACCAACGCGCCGGGGGACGACGAACAAGCCGCGTGGAACCAATAGCCGTCCCTCGGCTTCGCCTCACTCCAGATTGCGGAAGATGAGGAGGAACCCATGATCACCAAGAAGGATTTCATCAAGATCAACGACTATCTCTGGGAGATTCCGAAGACCTTTCGGGCCGATATGCGCGTTCCCGCCCGCATCTACGCCGACGAGAAGATGCTGGAGATCGCGCTGAAGGATCGCTCGGTGGAGCAGTTGGTCAACACGGCGACGCTTCCGGGCATCGTCGGCTACGCCCTGGCCATGCCCGACATCCACCAGGGATACGGCTTCAGCATCGGGGGCGTCGCCGCGACGCGCTATCCCGACGGCGTGATTTCCCCGGGCGGCGTCGGCTATGACATCAACTGCCTCGCCGGCGACAGCCTGGTGTTGAGCGCCCTGGGCTACACCCGCCCCATTGCGGAGATGGAAACCGCCTGGCGGGACGAGTCCCTGGCCTGCCAGTCGCTGTCGGCCAACCGCGAGGCCAGAACCGGCATCGTGCGATTCATGCGCCAACGCCCCCGCGCCCCGCTCCTGCGCGTCCGCACGGCTTCGGGCCGCGCCGTTACCGCCACGGCGGATCACCCGTTCTGGACGCCGGACGGCATGAGGCCGCTGGGCAAGATTCGCGAGGGCGAGGTGGTAGCCGTGATGGGGTTTGACGGCGTTCCCTATGAGCCGCCGTCCGACGCCGTCATCCTCACGCGCGCCGAGATAGAGGCCACCGCGCGACGCCTGGGCAAAGGGCGATTGGGCAGCGCGCTGTCGCAGGTCATCGCGCAGTTGGAAAAGCGCGGCCTGTTGCCCTTGCGCTACTCCTCGCCCGCGCTGCCGCATCTCCTGCGGCTGATGGGCGTGGCCTGGGGCGATGGCGCTCTCACGCTGCACAGGAACGGCAAGGGCACCCTCTGCTGCTACGGCAAGGTAGAGGACCTGGAAGATTTGCGGGCCGACGTCCGCGCCATCGGGTTCACGCCATCCCGCGTGTACGCGCGCACGCGCCATCATGCCATCCGCACGCCTTACAAAGCGTATGAGTTTGACAACCTGGAGACCTGGTTCAAGGTCAGTTCCACGGCCCTTGCCGTCCTGCTGGCGGCCCTCGGCATGCCCCTTGGCAACAAGGCGCGCTCGGACTGGCGGATGCCCGAGTGGCTCAAGCGAGCCGCCCTGTGGCAGAAGCGGCTGTTCCTGGGCGGGCTGTTCGGCGCGGAGATGAACGCTCCGGGAACCGTTACCGATCACGATTACAACTTTGAGGCGCCGACCATCTCCGTGAACAAGCGCGCCCCCTTTGTGCAAAGCGGGCTGGAGTGGCTGCGCGACATCGCCGACCTTCTGGCGGAATTCGGCGTGCAAACGCTGCCCATCAGCCAGCGGGCCGAACAGGTGAACACGGACGGCTCCCGGTCTATCCGCCTGCGATTGAGCGTCGCGTCGTCGCCGGAAAACCTGATCCGCCTGTGGAGCCGCGTGGGGTTTGAGTGCCACCGCGAGAAGCGCGCCCTGGCGAGCGTGGCCGTGATCTACCTGCGCCTGAAGCAGCAGGTGCTGGCCCAGCGCGAGGCGATAGCCGAGCAGGTGCAGGCCATGCGCGCCGAAGGCAGAACCGTCCAGGAAATCAAGGATGCCTCGGTAGGGCCATTCGCCAACCCGCGCTTCGTGGAACGTTCGCTGTGGGAAGGCCGAAGCGCCGCCCCGCGAGTAGGGCAGGCTTTCGTCCCGTTCTCGCGATTCCTGGACGAAGCGACCGCGGGGCTGGGGATGTCTGGCATGGCCTGGGACACCGTCGTGAGCGTAGAACCCGTGGACGATGGCCAGGGGGACGTGTACGATTTCACCGTCGCCCACGAGGAACACAATTTCATCGCCAACGGCTTCGTGGTGTCCAACTGCGGCGTGCGGTTGCTGGCGTCCGGGCTTAGCGCCAGCGCCGTCAAGCCGCTGATGGGCGATCTCATCAACGTCCTGTACAACACCGTGCCCAGCGGCGTGGGCGAAACCGGCCCCATCAAACTCTCCAACAAGCAACTGGACGAGGTGCTGGTGCGGGGCGCGGAATGGGCCGTGAGGGCCGGCTACGGGAGCGCCGAAGATCTGGAGCACCTGGAGGAACGCGGGGCCATGCCCGGCGCCGACCCGTCGGCCGTGAGCGAGCGGGCCAAGTCCCGCGGACGCGACCAACTGGGCACGCTGGGATCGGGCAACCACTTCCTGGAAGTGCAGGAGGTGGCGGAAATCTACGACGAGGAGGCCGCCGACGCGCTGGGGCTGTTCAAGGGGCAACTGGTGGTGCAGATTCACTCCGGCTCGCGGGGCCTGGGGCATCAGGTGTGCACCGACTACGTGCGCTCGCTGCAGAGCGCCGTGCAGAAGTACGGCATCCGCCTGCCCGACCGCGAACTGGTGTGCGCGCCGCTGAACTCGCCCGAGGGCAAGGCGTACTTCGGGGCCATGGCCGGCTCGGCCAACTACGCCTGGGCCAACCGCCAGTGCCTGACCCACATGACCCGCCAGGCCTTTGAGCGCGTCCTCGCGCCCCATTTCCGCGACTGGCACCTGCGCGTGGTGTACGACGTGGCGCACAACATCGCCAAGATAGAGGAATACGTCATAGAGGGCAAGCCGACCAAACTGTGCGTGCACCGCAAGGGGGCCACGCGCGCCTTCGGGCCGGGGCATCCCTCGCTCCCGCCGGACTACCGCGCCATCGGCCAGCCGGTGCTGATTCCCGGCGACATGGGCACGGCGTCCTACGTGCTGGTGGGCACCAACCGGGCGATGGAGGAGACCTTCGGCTCCGCGGCGCACGGGGCCGGGCGGCTGCTGAGCCGCGCCGAAGCCAAGCGGCAGGTTCGCGGCGAGAAACTGCGTGAGCAACTCAAGGCGCAGGGGATTGAGGTGCGCGCCGGCAGCATGGCCGGCCTGGCCGAGGAAGCGCCCGAGGCGTACAAGGACGTGGACGCGGTGGTGGACACCATCCACGCGGCCGGCATCGCCCGCAAGGTCGCGCGCCTCAGGCCCCTGGCGGTGATGAAGGGGTAGCGCCGGGCGCGCATTGACTCCCGGGCCGGCCTGCCGTATACTTCGGGCTGGAAAGGTAGGCAGAGATGGCGACGCGACGGGTTCTCTTGGACATTCCTGAAAAGATTCTTCTGGCCGAGAAGGCCGATGAGGCCACCTTCGCCAGGGAACTCCGCACGCTGGCAGCGGTCAAGTTGTACGAACTTGGCCGCCTCTCGTCGGGGAGAGCGGCCGAACTGGCTGGAATGTCGCGCGTGGAGTTTCTGCTGGCGCTCGGACGCTACAAGGTGTTCCCTTTTGAGGCAGAACTCCAGGACATGGAACACAGCGATGCACACGGCCATTAGCAACACGTCCCCATTGCTCTATCTACATCGGCTTGGCGCGCTGGAGTGGCTTCCTGCGTTATTCGGAGTTGTCTGGGTTCCGACAGCGGTGGTGTCTGAATTGCAGGAAGGCAAAGATAGGGGCTACGATGTGCCTGATCCCGCGTCCTACGAGTGGCTCCGCGTCGTTGACCCCAGCGCGCCTCCATCCGAGTGGCTTGCCCGCGACCTGGGACGGGGCGAACTGGCAGTACTCTCCCTTGCGTTGGAGAACCCCTCGTGTCTCGTCTTGATGGATGACGCGTTGGCGCGAAGCATTGCGCGGGCTGCCGGCCTACAGGTGTGGGGCACTCTGCGCATAGTTCTTGAAGCCAAAGCGCGAGGGCTGACTCCGAGCGTGCGCCCGCTGCTTCGCCAATTACAGGAAGCGGGCATGTGGATGTCGTCCGACATCCAGGCAAGGATTCTCGCGCTGGCGGGTGAGAGTAATCAGCCTACGGAGCATCCATAGCGGCACCCGACCGGGCAAGGAATCCTGCTGCCAGGTCTCTCAGGCACGCGGAGCAGAGGCTTCGCAGCAGTACGTCGCGCGCCTCAGGCCGCTGGCGGTGATGAAGGGGTAGAGTCCCCATCCGGCACGTGCACCACCTCCAGCCCCGCCAGAATCGCCTTCGCCAGCGGGTCGGGGTAGTCCTCGGCGTACACCACACGCCGAATCCCCGCGTTGACGATGCTCTTGGCGCACCATGAGCATGGGAAGTGCGTAGTGTACAGCGTGGCGCCCTCTATGCTGATGCCGAACCGCGCCGCGAAGTTGATGGCGTTCTGCTCGGCGTGCGCGCCGCGGCACAATTCGGACCGCTGGCCCGATGGGATGCCCTCGCGCGCGCACCCGATGTCCAGGCAATGGGGCTGGCCCGCGGGCGCGCCGTTGTACCCCGTGGACACAATCTGCTTGCCCTTCACGATCACCGCCCCCACGTGGCGGTGCAGACACGTGGATCGGCTTGCCACCACGCGGGCGATGCGCATAAAGTAGGCGTCAAGACTGGGCCGCTCGCTCACGAATCAAATCCTCAAAGACTGATGGAGCCTGCTCGTACAGGATGTCCAGGATGCGGTTCGCCACTTCGCGAATCTCCCACTGCGCCGCCCGATTCAGCGCCCGCTGCTTGATGAAGTGCCGCCACGACCGGAAGTTCATCGTAACCACGATGCGGGTCGCGGTGGCGTTGGGCAGGAGAAATCGCGCGTCTTCCTTGAAGATGCCGCGCTGGCGAAGTCGGCGGTACGCCTCGGCCAGGCCCTCGGTGGCCTGCTGCCAGACCGCCATGGCCTCCGGGTCGCCCGCGACGGATGGCGGGATCACGTACTCGGGGTTGGACAGGTCCACATACCGCTGCGATTCCTGCGAGTAACTGGCGATGCGGTGGCGCACCAGTTGGTGGGTGCAGGCCCTGGACACGCCCGAGATTTCAAACGTGGCCGAGGCGTGCTCAATCAGGCTCTCGTGCCCCTCGCGCACCCGCGCCATCAGGAACTTGCCCGGCTCGCCGCGCGACTCGGACCGATAGCACACGCGCCCCGCGTGCTCCAGCAACTCCTCGGGCGTGCCGTTGCCGCGCAGGTAGCGCGTGATGGCGATGAGTTCAACCTGCATCCCATCTGTCCTCCGGTGGGGGATGCGGCATTATACCCCGGCCGCGCGCCGCCTGGCAAACGCGAGTGGGGCAAGTTTCCATACCTGCCCCCCATGTTTCACACAAAGCCACAGAGACACAAAGGGACAAAGACACGGAAGAAACCCTCCGTGCCTTCGTGTCTTTGTGTGAGAATCATGTTTCACACAAAGGCACAGAGACACAAAGGGATAAAAACACGGAAGAAACCCTCCGTGCCTTCGTGTCTTTGTGTGAGAATCATGTTTCACACAAAGGCACAGAGACACAAAGGGATAAAGACACGGAAGAAACCCTCCGTGCCTTTGTGTCGTTGTGCGAGAATCATGTTTCACACAAAGGCACAGAGGCACAAAGGGATAAAGACACGGAGAAGACCCTCTGTGCCTTTGTGTCTTTGTGTGAGAATCATGTTTCACACAAAGGCACAGAGGCACGAAGGGATAAAGACACGGAAGAAGCTCTCCGTGCCTTCGTGTCTTTGTGTGAGAATCATGTTTCACACAAAGGCACAGAGACACAAAGGGATAAAGACACGGAGAAGACCCTCTGTGCCTTTGTGTCTTTGTGTGAGCCTCCGGCGGCTATGGAAAGCCGCCCTACGCCCCTATCTCCGTTCGTGTGCATTCGTGTTATTCGTGGACGGCTCTCCGGCGGCTATGGAAAGCCGCCCTACGCCCCTATCTCCGTTCGTGTGCATTCGTGTTATCCGTGGACGGCTCTCCGGCGGCTATGGAAAGCCGCCCTACGCCCCCATTCGCGTGCATTCGTGCTATTCGTGGATGGCCTCTATGGAAAGCCGCCTACTCCGTGATCGCCTCGCCGCGCTTGACGCCCAGCATGAACAGCCCCGCGATGAGGGCGAACACCGGCGAGGACAGCAGGATGACGTTGTAGGCCCCCACCCAGTCCACCAGCGCCCCCGCCACGATAGGCCCCACGATGGCCGCCGACGCCGAGAAGAAGTAGTACAGCCCCGTGTACGACCCCAGGCGGCTCTGCGGCGCGATGTCCACCACCATCGGCAGCGAGTTGATGTTGATGAGCGCCCACGCGAACCCGGCCAGCACCAGCATCAGCGTGATGAACGTTACGTTGGGAATCCAGTAGCCCAGGAACAGCAGCACGGCCAGCATCACAATGCCCGTGAGGATCGTGCGCTTGCGGCCGAAGCGCGTGGCGATGAACCCCGCCGGAATGGAGAAGATGATGAACGACACCGAGAAGAACCCCAGCAAGAGTGCCGCGCGGCTCTCGCTGATGCCTAGGTAGAACACGCCGTAGGACGTGAAGAACGTCTCCAGCGCGTTGAAGGCCAGGAACCAGAAGAAGATGGCCAGCAGGATGCGGAGGGCGCTGCGGTCGGGGTCGGCCAGCACTTCCTTCAGGTTCGCGATGACGCCCAGGTGCTTCTCTTCGGGGTCGTCGGCGAACTCCTGCGGCTCCTTGATGCGCCACACGACGACGAGGCACGCGCCGAGCATCACCACCGCGCCCACCACAAACGGCAGCGCGGGGTCTATCTTGTACAGCACCGACCCGCCGAAGAAGGCCAGCAGCGACCCGACGCCGCCCATGAGGTTGATGACGCCGTTGGCCTTGCTGCGCAGCGGCGACGGGGTAATGTCGGGCATCAGGGCGATGACCGGCGTGCGGAAGATGCTCATCGCCAGCAGCATGACGCCGATGACCAGGACGAACAGCGCGAACAGGCCCGTCATCTGGCTCAACTGACCGTTCAGCGATTCGGGGATCGCCTTCACGACGAACGGAATGGCCGCGAAGGCCACCGCCGCGATGGGCGCGCCGGCCAAGATGTACGGCATGCGCCGCCCCCATCGCGTGCGCGTCTTGTCGCTGCGCACGCCGATCCACGGCTGGATGAACACCGCCGCGATGTTGTCCAGCGTCATGATGAACCCCGCGACGCCCGCGCTCAACCCGAACCCCGCCACGGTCGGCAGCGCCTTGCCCGCCTCCAGCAACTGGCGGGTGAACTCGGCGTTGCCCGATTGCAAGAAGATGGGCACGTAGGCGTTGTACAGCGCCCACAGCAGGCTGATGCCCAGGAAGCCGAACCCCAGCGTGAACGTTTTCCGGTAGTCCAGTTTCACAACGCACCTCCGAAGAAGAGATTGGCCCTACTGCATAAACAAAACACGCTATCTCGCGAAGAGATAGCGTGTTCGCACGGCGCGTGGCTCCCTAGAATCCCACGATGGGGCGTATCGCCGCCTGGATGAGGTTCAAGATCGGCGCGGGGTACACGCCCAGCGCCACCGTCGCCAGGCCCGTCAGCGCCAGCGTAACGCCGAGCGGCGCGGAGACGTGAATGGGCGAGGCATCCGCCGGCGCCTCGCCGAAGAACATCCGCGCGGCGACCCGCAGATAGTAGTACGCGGAGATCACCGCGTTGATGAGCGCAATCGCGGCGAGCCAGGCATATCCGCCCACCACCGCCGCCGAGAAGACGTACAACTTCGCCAGGAATCCGGCGGTGAGGGGGATGCCCGCCAGCGCCAGCAGGAACAGCGCCATGGCCAGAGCCAGCCCAGGCTTGCGCCGTATCAGCCCCGCGTAGTCGTCCATGTCCTCGTTGAACGCCCCCTTGCGTCCCATCGCCAGGATGACCGCAAAGGCGCCCACGTTCATCAGCGTGTAGCACAGCAGGTAGAAGAAGACGCTGGCGTACCCCGCGCGCCCCGCCACGGCCAGGCCGATGGCGATGTATCCGGCGTGGGCGATGGACGAGTAGGCCAGCAGGCGCTTCACGCTTCGCTGCCCCAGCGCCGCCATGTTGCCCCACGACATGGTGAGCACGGCGATGACCGCCAGCGCCCAGCCCCATTCCATCCGCCAGTAGGGGAAGGCCGTCTCCAGGATTCGCACCAGCGCCACGAACCCCGCCGCCTTCGCGCCCACGGACATGAACGCCGTTACCAGCGACGGCGCGCCCTCGTACACGTCGGGCGTCCACATCTGGAACGGAACCAGCGCCACCTTGAAGGCGAACCCCACCAGCACGAAGACCAGGCCGGCGGCCAGGAGCGGCGCGTCCCTCAACGTCCCCAGCGCCGCGCCCTGCGCCCCGATCTCGGCCAGCGAGAACGTGCCGGTGGCCCCGTAGATCATGGCGATGCCGAACAGCAGGAATGCCGACGCGAACCCGCCCAGGACGAAATACTTCATGCCCGCTTCCAGCGAGCGCCACTCATCCCGCTCCGACGCCGTCAGCACGTACAGCGATATGGAGAGAATCTCCAGCGCCAGGAACACCGCCACCAGGTTGACCGCCGACCCCAGGAGCATCATGCCCAAGCACGCGATGAGGATCAGAGTGAAGACCTCGGCGGGCAGGTCAAACCGCCGCACGGCTTCCAGCCCCATGAGGATGGCGAGACCCGCCGCCAGCAGGAACAGCAGGTTGGCGAAGAGGCCGTAGCCGTCCGCCGCCACCATGCCCTGGAAGGTAGGCACTGTGTCGCCCCAATAGTACAGCGAGGCCGCCCCCGCCAGCACAACGCCGAGCAGCGCCAGCCCGCCCACCAGCGTCGCGCTCCGCTTGCCGCTCAACGCGTGGATGAGCAAGACGATGAGCACAAACGCCAGGACAATCGCTTCCGGAGCGAGAACCTGAAGATCAATCGCCATGAACGTCTTCCTCCGCACAGAACATCGGCAGGATTCGGGAAACGCGCCGACTCCCAAAGTTCAATGTGATGCGGCTAGCGCGAGGCCACCGCTTTGACCACCGCCTCCACTGCCGGAACGATGATGCGGTACAGCAAATTGGGCTGGACGCCGAACACCAGTGCCAGCAGCAAGAGCGGCGCGACGGTAACCTTCTCCAGCCCCGTCAAATCGGCCAGAGGCCCGGGCTTGGCCGTGCCCTGCATCACGCGCTGGAACAGCGTCAGCATGTACCACGCGCCGAAAATCATGCCCAGCGCGCCCAGCACGGCCAGCGCCTTCTGCGCCCTGAACACCCCCAGCAGGAGCACGAACTCGCCGGCGAAGGCGTTCAGCCCAGGCAGCCCCACCGACGCCAGCACCGCCATCAGCAGGAAGAACCCCATCACCGGCGCGGCCTTCCACACCCCGCCGAACGCCGCGATGTCGCGAGTGCCCTTGCGGGCTTCCAGCGCGCCCAGCAGCGCGAACAGCGCCGCGATGTAGATGCCGTGGCTCACCGACTGGAACACCGCGCCCGACATGGACTGCGCGTTCACCGCGAACAGCCCCAGCACGATGAGCGACACGTGAGCCAGGCTGGAATAGGCGACCAGACGCTTGAGGTCTGTCTGCACCAGCGCGATGAGCGACCCGTACAGGACTCCGACCACCGCCAGAATCTGGATGGTAGGCCCGAAGTACACCGCCGCGTCGCGGAACAGCGGAATCGCGAAGCGGATGAACCCGTACACGCCCATCTTGCCCAGGATGCCCGCCAGGAGAATCGTTACGGGCGTGGGCGCTTCCACGTAGGCATCGGGCAGCCAGGTGTGGAACGGCACGATGGGCGCCTTCACCGCGAAGGCCAGGGCGAAGGCCCCGAACAGCGCCAACTGGGTGTACCACGGGATGCGCAGCCCGGCCAGTTCCGCCACGTTGAACGTCCACGCGCCGCTGGCCGAATAGCCCACGTACCCCAGCGCCAAGATCGCCACCAGCATCAGCGCCGACCCCGCCATGGTGTAGATGAAGAACTTGGTGGCGGCCCGCACACGCTTCTCGCCGCCCCAGCGGCCTATCAGGAAGTACGCCGGCACCAGCATCACTTCCCAGAAGACGTAGAACAGCACCATGTCCAGCGCCGTAAACACGCCCAGCACGCCCGTCTCCATGAACAGCAACAGGGCGAAGTAGCCGCGCAGCCCTTCCGCGGGCACAAGCCGCCACGAGGTCAGCACCGCTACCACGAAAAGCAGCGCCGCCAAGATGACCAGGAACAGGCTGATGCCGTCCACCCCCAGCGCGTACTCAAGCCCAAATTGGGGAATCCAGGCGGCCCTGTCCACGAACTGGTAGCCCGCCTCGCCGGAACGGAAGAAGCCCCACAGGAGAAGCGTTCCGACGAAGGTCAGGCCCGTGAACGCCAGCGCCCATGCCTTGACGGCCTTCACCTGCTCGCGGCGGAACCCATAGACCAGGACGGCGCCCAGCAGGGGTAGCCACACCACCAGCGTCAGAAGGGGAAAACCCATTTGATTCATCTTCGCTGAGTCTCCTTGGTTGCTATCTATGGAAGCGTTCAGCCATCAGCCATTCCGATAACCGACCGCCGATTGCTGACTGCTGATTGCCTTACCTCACCAATGCGTACACCAGCAGCAGCGCCGCGCCCGCCAGGATCGCCAGGGCGTAGTTGCGGGCCAGGCCGGTCTGCAGCGCCTGCAACCCGCGCCCGATGAGCGCCACCAGCGCCGCGATGCCCTCCACGATGCCATCCACCACCGGCCCGTCCACGCGAGCCGCCAGGAACTGCCCCAGCGACCGCAGGGGGTTGACGACGACCGCCATGTAGAACTCGTCCACCTTGTACTTGTTGTACACGAGCGTGTACAGCCCGCCCAGGCTCTTGGCCACGCGCGCCGGCAAATCGGTGCGCCGCACGTAGAACACGTAGGCCAGCGCGATGCCCGCCAGCGCCACGATGACCGACGCGATGAGCAAGGCCCACTCCGTGCCCGCCGACGCATGGGCCGTCTCGGCGATGGCAGCCTCGGGCGAATGCCAGCCCAGGCTCCCGTCCAGGTAATGCTCAATCCAGTTGTTGCCGCCCAGAATCTTGGGCACGCCGATGTAGCCGCCGATGACCGACAACAGCCCCAGGATTCCCATCGGCACGGTCATGACCTTGGGCGACTCGTGGATATGCGCCGCCACCTTCTTGTCCACCCTGGACTCGCCGTAGAAAACCAGGAACACCAGGCGGAATACGTAGAACGCCGTCAGGCCTGCCGTCAGCAGCGCCAGCGCCCACAGGAAGGTCTTGCCGGCGGCGAAGGTGCGCCACAGGATTTCATCCTTGCTGTAGAAGCCCGCCAGGCCAGGGAAGCCCGCGATGGCCAGGGCCGCGAAGAGGAACGTCCAGAACGTAACGGGAATCTTGCTGCGCAGCCCGCCCATCTTGCGGATGTCCAGTTCGCCCGCCAGGGCGTGCATGACGCTGCCCGCGCCGAGGAACAACAGCGCCTTGAAGAAGGCGTGCGTCGTCAGGTGGAAGATGCCCGCGGCGTAGGCCCCCACGCCCACGCCCAGGAACATGTAGCCCAACTGGCTGATGGTGGAATAGGCCAGCACGCGCTTCAGGTCGTGCTGGGTCAGCGCGATGGTCGCCGCGAAGAAGGCGGTAACCCCGCCGATGGCCGCCACCCACGTGAGCGCCGAGGGCGACAGCGCGAACAACGTGTGCGTGCGGGCCACCATGTACACGCCGGCGGTAACCATCGTCGCCGCATGGATGAGGGCGCTGACGGGCGTGGGGCCTTCCATCGCGTCGGGGAGCCAGACGTACAGCGGAATCTGCGCCGACTTGCCCACCGCGCCCACGAACAGGAGCAGCGAGATGGCCGTCGCCACGCCAGGCATCAGGCGCACCACCATGGCCTGCTCCAGCACCTGGCCCATGCTCAGCGAGCCGAAGGTAACGAACAGCATCATCAGGCCCAGGGCGAACCCCACGTCGCCCACGCGGTTGACCAGGAAGGCTTTCTTGCCCGCGTCGGCGGCCGACTTGCGCTCAAACCAGAACCCGATGAGCAGATACGAGCACAGCCCCACGCCTTCCCAGCCCACGTAGGTAACCAGCAGGTTCTCGGCCAGCACCAGCGTCAGCATGGCGAACACGAAGAGGTTCAGGTAGGCGAAGAAACGGACAAACCGCTCGTCGTGCGCCATGTAGCCGATGGAGTAGATGTGAATCAGGAAGGAGACGCCGCTGACCACCACCGCCATCACCGAGGACAGGGGGTCTATGAGCAACTTGACCTGCACGTTGAAGTCGCCGACGGAAATCCAGTCAAACAGCGGGCGCGTAACGACGCGGTCTTCCAGCCCCAGGAGTTCCACGAACATCCAGACCGCGCCGACAAACGACAGGCCCACCATGGCCGAGGCCAGAATCCCCGCGCCCCGCTTGCCCAGGTGGCGGCCCAGGAATGCGTTGATGATGACCCCCACGAGGGGGAATGCCAGCACAAGCCAGGCGTAATTCAGCATGCGTTCCTCCCGCTCCGATGTTCCCTCACGTCTGATGTTCGCCCTGCCATTCCTCGCCCCTCACGGCTCCGAATGGCCGCGACCGCGTCCTCCCCGCCCGACGCTGAAGCGTCGGGCTGAACGGGCGAAGCCCTGCGGGCTTGCCGTAGCCCCGAAGGGGCTTCGCGCCCTCAGCGCGGGGGTTTAGCCCCGCGCGCATCCGATCACGCTCCCATCACGCTGGACAGGCCATTACCCTTGCAGCACATTCATCTCGTCCACGTCCGTGAGGGGGCGACGACGGTGAAGCGCCACCAGAATCGCCAGCCCTACCACCACCTCGGCGGCGGCGATGGCCATCACGAACAACACCAGCAACTGCCCGTCGGGCGCGTTCAGGTAGCGCGCGAAGGCGATCAGCGACAGGTTCACCGCGTTGAGCATCATCTCCACGCACATGAAGATCACGAAGACGTTGCGGCGCACCAGCACGCCGATGCCGCCGATGGCAAACAGAATCGCGCTAAGGATAAAGTAGTGAAGCGAAGAAAGCGACATCTCTTTCTCCTGTCCAAGTCCGATTCGGCCGCGCCTGCGTGCGGCGCTGCTAGGCCTCCCGCCTGCGCCTGGCCAGCACGACGACGGCAATCATCCCGATGAGAACCAGCACCCCCGCCATCCACAGCGGCAGCAGGTACTGCGAAAACAGCGTCAGGCCCAATATCTGAACGTTGTCCTGCGGCGTGGCGGGCAGCGGCGCGCGCGGCATGGCCGCGTTCAGCCCCACGTACAGCAGGCCCACCGCGAGAAGCACGGCCAGCGCGATGCCCCCGTACCGCTGGACAAGCCGCCTGTCTTCGCCTTCGCCCCGCGCCACCATCAGGAACATGATGACGAACAGGAACATCACCACGATGGCGCCCGCGTACACGATGAACTGAATCAGCGCCACGAACGGGGCGTTCAGCATGATGTACAGCGCCCCCAGCGCGCAGAAGTTGATGAGCAGCCCCAACGCGCTCCACGTGGCGTTCTTGCCCAGTATCACCCAGATGGCTCCGGCGATGGCCGCGAGACCGAAGCACGCGAAAAGGATGATCTCCAGCATGCCGTTCAATCCTCCAGTATGATAGCGTGGGGGGTCGCGGGCTGGAGCAGCGTCTCCTTGCCCATGACCAATTCGCCGCGCGATGCCCTCGCCAGCGCGAACTCGTGCCCCAGTTTCAGCGCGCCGGTGGGGCAGGCCTCCTCGCAGAACCCGCAGAAGATGCAGCGCGTGTAGTTGATCTCGTACAGCCGCGCGTAGCGTTCGGTGCCCGAGTAGCGGGCGTCGTCGGTGTTCTCCGCCGCCTCCACGTAGATGGCCCTGGCGGGGCAGATGGCCGCGCACAACCCGCAGCCCACGCACAACTCCAGCCCGTCGGGGCGGCGCTGCAATTCATGCCGCCCGCGAAAGCGCGGGTACAGGCGAATCTTCTCCTTCGGGTACTGAACCGTCAGCGGCTTGGTGAAGAAGTACTTCAGCGTAACCGCCATCGCCTTCAGGATCTCGTAGAACCCCTTGAGCACATTGACTATGGACATGCCCCACCTCTGTCAACGCAGGGCCGATTCGCCCCGCACTTCAATCAGCGAAGGATGAGCACGACGACCGCCGTAACCAGCAGGTTGAGCGCGGCCAGCGGCGTCAGGAACTTCCAGCAGAAGTGCATGAGTTTGTCGTAACGGGCGCGGGGCAGGCTCGCGCGCACCCAGATGAACACGAACAGAATGACCGCCGTCTTGATAAAGAACCAGAGCCACCCGGGGAGAATCGGCCCCTGCCAGCCGCCCAGGAACAGCGTCGCGACAAGGGCGCTCACCACGATCATGTTGATGTACTCGGCCATGAAGAACAGCGCGAACTTGATGCCCCCGTACTCGGTGTTGTAGCCGGAGATGAGTTCATTCTCCGTCTCCGGGAAGTCAAACGGCGAGCGGTTCGTCTCGGCGAGGCCGCAGATGAAGTAGATGAGGAAGCCGATGGGCTGCAGCACGATGAGGGGCAGCGCCGCCTGGTACTCCACGATGCCGCTCATCCGCAGCGTGCCGGTAACGACAACCAGCGACACCAGCGACAGGGCCATGGGGAGTTCGTAACTGATGATTTGCGCAGTGGTGCGCAGCGCGCCCAACAGGGAGTAGTTGTTGTTGGACGACCACCCGCCCAGCACGATGCCGTAGGCGCCCAGGCCGGCCACAGCCATGGGGTACAGCAGCCCCACGTTGATATCCGCCAGTTGCAGGGTGATGGTGCGGCCGGCGATGACGATGGGCCGCCCGACCGGGATCACCGCAAAGGCCAGGATGGCGGGCGCCATCGCCAGCACGGGGGATAGGACGTAGAGCCACTTGTCCACATGCTTCGGAATGACCTCTTCCTTGAAGATGGCCTTCAGGGCGTCGGCAATCGGCTGGAAGATGCCGAATGGCCCCGCCTGATTGGGGCCGTAGCGCAGTTGGAACCGCGCGCAAATCTTGCGCTCGGCCAGCGTCATGTAGGCGAAGCCGACCAGCAATCCCAACGTTACCACGATGGCCTTGATAGCCGGAATCAGCAGCGTGTCTATCCAGTCCATGTGCACTCCCCGAGTTCTTGCGATTCTACGAACGCGACAGTTTCACGAACGTGGCCCTGTCGGGCGCTTCCAGGACGGCCGCGACCGAATCCTGGCAGGCCCACACGCAACCGGGCACGACATCGGGCGACACCCGGGCCTTCAGTTCCACAGCCCCCCTGGCCGAGGCGACGCGAACGGCATCGCCCGTCTTCACGCCGCGCGCCTCGGCATCCTGCGGGTGGATCAGCAGCGCATCGCCCCACAGGACAGGCGCAAGGGCCGCCGAGTAGCGAGCAGGCACCGCGTTAGGGAACAGCGCCCGCCCGGCCACCAGCCTCAACGGATAGCCTTCGGGCGCGACGGGGTACTCCACCGCGAAGGACGCGGGCTTGACCTTCTCCGCCGCCGATTCGGGCTGCCAGCCCGCGGCCCCGATGGTCTCATACGTGCATTCGCGGCACACGGCGACGCCCCGCGTGATCTCGCGCCAGATTTCGGATGCCGCCTCGTAGTCCCAGTGCGACTCGGCGCCGCGCTTCTTTTCGCGGCCTGGGGTCGCATTCGCCAGGTCGGCCACGATCTTCCAGGCCGGGCGCACGCCCTTGGGCGGGTACACCGCCTGGGCCGCCCGCTGGAGCCGCCGCGTCAGGTTCAGGAATGTCCCATCCGTCTCCGACGGCGCAGCAGACGGGAAGACCACGTCCGCCAGTTCCGCCGTGGCGGTGAGGAAGTGATCCACGACGACCAGGAATCGCAGCGTGCGCAGCGCCTCGGCCGCGCTCGGATGCTCATGCGCCAGGTCGGTCTCCACCACGAGCATGGCCTGGACGGTGCCCTCGCGGCAGCCGGCCAGCATCTCGCGCAGGGCCAGCCCCTTGCGCGGCGAGAGTTTCGCATCCCAACGCTTGCCGAAACTATCGCGGGCCTTGGCGTCTTCCACCGACGCGCCGCCCGGGTAGCGATCCGGGGCCACGCCCATGAGCAGCGCGCCCCAGGCGTTGGGTTGCGGCGCCAGGTAGCCGGCCTCGCCACCCAGAAGCGCCACCAGATTCCGAACGGGCAGCAACTCCGCTCGGTTCCCGTACAGCACCAGCGGCGCGCCCTTTTCGGCGAGCCAGTTGGCGGCCTGTTTCAAATCCTGCGCGCTCACGCCGGTGGCTTCGGCCACGGGGTCGGGCGCGTAGTCCTTCGTCCACGCGGCGATGTCGGCGCGGCTGGCGCTCTGCACGCGCTCGTCGCGGGCCAGCAGGTGCAACAGCGCGGCCAGAACCGCCGACTCGGTGCCCGGCCGGCACCCCAGCCAGACGCCGTAGCGGCTGACGACGGGGCGCTTGGGGCCGATGGCGATGACGCGGGTGCCCTTCGTGAGCGCGGCGCGGCGAATCCAGAGATCCACCATCGGCGCGTCGCCCAGCGGGTCCACGCCCAGGAGCACGACCACGCCGGCGCGGAGAGGCGCCGTTACCGCCGACAAAGGCGCGGCCGCATCGGCGGGCCGCCCCGCGAAGTCCACGTTGTTGGTGCCCACGACGGCGCGGGCCCACTTCTGGAGCAGGTAGTTGGCCTCATTGCTGGCGCGCGCCGAGCCGATGGCCGCGACAACGTCCGGATTGGCCGTCTGGGCGATCTCCTGGAGGCGACGCGCGGCGAAGGCCAGCGCCTCGTCCCATGTCGCGGGCTGGAGTTTGCCGTCCTTGCGGATCATGGGCGTCTTCAGGCGCTGGTCGCTGCGCACGTAGTCCTGCCCGAAGCGCCCGCGGTCGCACAGCCACTCGTCGTTCACATCCGGGTTCTCGCGGCCCACGGCCCGCAGAAGGCGGTTGGCCTTGGCGTCCAGCGTGAGGTTGCACCCCGCGCCGCACAGCGTGCAGATGCTGGGGGTATGCTGCAACTCCCAACTGCGCGCCTTGAAGCGGAAGGGGAGGCTGGTCAGCGCCCCCACCGGGCAGAGGTCAATGACGTTGCCCGAGAACGGCGACGTGAGCGGGCGGCCGTAGAACGTGTCCACGACGGTGTTGCGCCCGCGCTCAAAGGCGTCCAGTTCCACATCGCCCGGCCACTCCTCCAGGAAGCGGATGCAGCGACGGCACAGGACGCACCGCTCCTCGTCCTTCATCACGAAAGGCCCCAGCGGCTTTGCCTTCGCCTTGTGGCGTTTCTCCTCCACGTAGCGGCTGACGGTTCCGCCGAACCGGAAGACCTGATCCTGCAAATCGCACTCGCCGCCCTTGTCGCAGATGGGGCAGTCCAGCGGGTGGTTGGTGAGGAGGAACTCCAGCACGCCCTGGCGCGTCTTGATGACCTCCGGCGTGTTGGTGCGGACCACCATGCCCTCCTGCACCTTCGTGGTGCAGGCCGTCTGGAGGCCGCGCATCTTCTCCACTTCCACCAGGCACATGCGGCACGCGCCGATGCCCACCAGTTTGGCGTAGTAGCAGAAGGTCGGGATGGGGATGCCGAGTTTCTTCGCGGCATCCAGCACGGTTGTGCCGGCGCGGACGCTCGTCTGTTGACCGTCTATCGTTACATTCACCAGAACTTCCATGCAGCGCCTACCTCATTGGTGTAGAAACGCGGGTACTCTTGCTAATCCTGGTATGGGCAACGCTTCTCGCGAATGTGTTGCAGGTACTCGTCGCGGAAATGGGCGATGCTGGAGCGCACCGGCCCCAGGGCCGCATCGCCGAGCGGGCAGAAACTCTTGCCGCCGATGTTGCTGCAGATGTCCAGCAGGAGCGGCAGGTCCTCCTCGCGGCCCCCGCCGTGCTCAATGCGGTGCAGGATTTTGTACAGCCAGTCGGTGCCCTCACGGCAGGGGATGCACTTGCCGCAGGACTCGTGGCGGTAGAATTCGGCCAGGCGCTCCACCGTCCGCACGATGCACGTGCCCTCGCCGATGACGATGACCGCGCCCGACCCCAGCATGGTGCCGATGGCCGCCAGCGACTCGTAGTCCAGCGGCACGTCCAGATGCTCCGGCGTGATCATCGGCGTGGACGACCCGCCCGGGATGATGGCCTTGATGGGCCTGCCCTCCAGCGGCCCGCCCGCGTAGTCGTAGATGAGCGAGCGCAACGGCGTGGCCAGGGGCAGTTCGTACACGCCCGGCTTGTTCACGTGCCCGCTGATGCAGAACAGTTTGATGCCCGGGCTTTTCTCGGTGCCCATGCTGGTGTACCATTCGGCGCCCCGCTCCACGATGAAGGGCACGTTGAACAGGGTCTCCACGTTGTTGATGACGGTGGGCTTGCGGTAGAGGCCCTCGCTGGCGGGGAAAGGCGGCTTCAGTTTCGGGTGGCCGCGGTCGCCCTCCAGCGAGGTGAGGAGGCCGGTCTCCTCGCCGCAGATGTAGGCCCCCGCGCCGCGGTGCACGATGAGGTCCAGGTTGAACCCGCTGCCCAAGATGTTCTTGCCCAGGAACCCGTGGGCGTAGGCTTCCTGGACGGCCTGCTCCAGCCGCCGCGCGCCGAATTCGTACTCCCCGCGGATGTAGATGAACGCGGTGTTGACTTCGCAGGCGTAGCACGAAATGATGATGCCCTCAATCAGGCCATGCGGGTCGTGCTCAATGAGGACGCGGTCTTTGAACGTCCCCGGTTCGCCCTCGTCGGCGTTGCAGACGAGATAGCGCGGGTACACGCCCTTGGGGAGGAAACTCCACTTGACGCCCGCCGGGAAGCCCGCGCCGCCCCGGCCGCGCAAGCCCGAACGCTTCACCAGGTCCACCAGCGCGGCGGGTTGGAACTCCTTGAGCGCCTTGCGCAGGGCCTGGTACCCCCCGCGCTGCATGTACACCTCTATCTTGTGAGAGTCCGGCACTCCCACGTTGCGCAATAGGATTGGTTCTGCCATGTGCGTCTCCTGGCTATTCAGGTACAACTATCGGCTGCGCAGTTCCGCCAGAATCTGGTCCACCTTCTCCGCCGTCAGGTTCTCGTAGTAGGTGTCGTTGATCTGCATGACCGGCGCGGTGCCACACGACCCCAGGCATTCCACCTCCAACAGCGTGAAACGTCCGTCGGGTGTGGTCTCGCCCACGCCAATGCCCAGTTTCTGCTTGAGATGGTCCACAAGATGCTCGGCCCCCAACAGGGAGCACGTCACGTTGGTGCAGACCTGGATCAGGTACTTGCCAACCGGGCGGCGGTTGAACATGGTGTAGAAACTGGCGACGGACCCCACCTGCGCCGGCGACAACCCCATGACCTCGGCGACCTCTTCCAACACCTCGGGGCTGAGCCAGCCGTGCTCTTTCTGCGCCAGCGCGAGCGCGGGCAGGAGCGCCGAATTGGGGTGTGGGTAGCGCGCCTTGAGTTGCTGGATTTCCGATTTGACCTTGTCCGACAGCACGTGAACCTCCCGCCTCAATCGCTAGCGATCCACCTCGCCCAGGGTGATGTCTATGGAGCCGATGATGGCCACCATGTCGGAGAACATGTGCCCTTTCGCCATCAAACCGGCGGCCTGCAGGTTGGAGAACGACGGCCCGCGAATCTTCAGCCGGTAGGGCTTGGGCCCGCCGTCCGACACGATGTAGTAGCCGATCTCGCCCTTGGGGGCCTCCACGCAGGCATAGACCTCGCCTTCGGGCGGGTGGAATCCTTCGGTAACCAGTTTGAAGTGGTGGATGAGGGCCTCCATGCTGGAGTCCAGTTCCTCGCGCGGTGGGAAGACGATCTTGCGGTCGTCGCACTGCACGGGGCCTTCGGGCAATTTGGCGATGGCCTGCTGGATGATGCGCACGCTCTGCCGCATCTCCTCCATGCGCACCAGGTACCGGTCGTAGCAGTCGCCGTTGGTGCCGGTGGGGATGTCAAACTCAAACTGGTCGTAGGAGGAATAGGGCGCGTACTTGCGCACGTCGTAGGCTACGCCCGTGGAGCGCAGCACGGGGCCGGTTACGCCCAGCCCGATGGCCTGCTCGGCGGTCAGTGCGCCGATGCCCTTGACGCGCGACAGCCAGATGGGGTTGTTGTCCAACATGCGCGCGATGTCGCGGTGCCACTTGGGGAAGGTGTCCAGGAATCGCTTGACGGCGGGCACAAACCCCGGCGGCACGTCGCGCGCCACGCCGCCGATGCGGATGTAACTGGGGGTGAGGCGCGCGCCCGAGACCATCTCAAAGATGTTCAGGATGTCCTCGCGGGTGGCGAAGGCGTACTGGAGCAGGGCGTTGATGGTGCCCGCCAGGTCCAGGCAGTGGGTGCCCACCCACACCAGGTGCGCGGCCAGGCGCTGGAGTTCGCACATGATGACCCGCAGGTACTGGGCGCGCGGCGGAATCTCCACGCCCAGGAGTTTTTCCACGGCGATCACGTACCCCATGTTGTTGGTCATGGCCGCGACGTAGTCCATGCGGTCGGTGTAGGGGAGCACCTGCGCGTAGGTCTTGTACTCGGCGGTCTTCTCAATGCCCGAGTGCAGGTGGCCGATGTCGGGCCAGGCGTTGAGCATCGTCTCGCCGTCCAGTTCCACCACCACGCGCAGCACGCCGTGGGTGCTGGGGTGCTGGGGGCCCATGTTCAGGACCAGGGTGTGGGGCTGGGCTTCGGGCGGGCGCACCGGCGGCACCGACACGGGGTCCAGCACCTGCGTTCCCAGGCCCTCCAGCGCGGGGTCGTCCAGCGTCGCCGTGAAGGCGACCGGCTCGCCGCCCAGCGGGTAGTCCTTCCGCAGCGGATGGCCCACCCAGTCGTCGGGCAGCATGATGCGGCGCAGGTCGGGGTGGCCCTTGAAGCGAACTCCCATGAGGTCATAGGCCTCGCGCTCGTGCCAGTTGGCCCCCGGCCAGATGTCCACAACGCTGGGAGCGGTGGGGTTGTCGCCCGCGAGCGGCACCTTGAGGCGCAGCGCGCGCCGATGGGGGAGCGAGTACAACTGGTACACGGTGGCAAAGCGCGGCTCCCGCCCCAAGGCCGAATAGTCCACCGCGGTAACAAACGCCAGATGGTTGAACTGCGCGTCGGGGTCATCGCGGAGGAAGCGGCAAACCGGCAGGAGGTGATCCGCGCCGACCGTGAGGGTGGTCTCGCCCCGGAACTCGTAAACACCCTGGATCGCGTCGGGGAACTGCGCCTTGAGCCTCTCCAAGAGCACGTTGTTATCGGTCATAGCCATGCCTACCATCCACGTTCAGGAAATGGGGCTACGCAAAATCCTTGAACCGTTGGGTCATGATCTTCTGCTGCAGTTGGGTCAGGGCATAGAACAGGGCTTCGGGGCGCGGCGGGCACCCGGGGATGTAGATGTCCACCGGGATGATCTTGTCCACGCCCTGGAGGATGGCGTAGTTGTGGAACATGCCGCCTGAAGACGCGCAGGCCCCCATGGCGATGACCCACTTGGGTTCGGCCATCTGGTCGTACAGGCGCTTGACCACCGGGGCCATCTTGTTGGACACGCGGCCGGCCACGATCATCAGGTCGGGCTGGCGCGGGGTGGCGCGGAAGACCTCGGCGCCGAATCGGGCGATGTCATACCGCGACATGCCGGCGGTCATCATCTCTATCGCGCAGCACGCCAGACCGAACAGCAGCGGCCACACCGAATACTTGCGGCACCAGTTGACCGCAGACTCCAGCGTTGTGAGGACAACGCCATCGGGCAGTTTGGTCTCTAGTCCCATTCCAACGCTCCCTTCCGCCAGACGTAGATGTAGCCCACGAAGGCCATGAGGAGGAAAAGGAGAACCCCCAACAAGCCCGGCCATCCCAAATCCCGAACCCTGGCAGCCCACAGGTACAGGAAGACCACGACCATGTCCAGCAGGGCGAACAGCATGGCGAAGCGGTAATACCTCACCGAGAATGGGCGTTCCCGCGGGCTCTGGAACGGAATCTTGCCGGACTCATAGGGAAGAAGTTTGACGGGATTCTTGCGTTTGGGGCCTAGAACTGCGGGAACCCCAAGGGCTAATACGGACAGGATGCCTGCCACGGCAAGCAAGATGAGGATGGGGACAAAATCGCTTGGCATAACCTGAGGATTCCTCCATACATAGAGTTAGGATACTACGCTGTATCGGGAATTCTTCAATCCCCGCCAGATCCCCAGGAACGCTGTACAGTTTATCACAAATGCCGGGCGCTGTCAAACCGACGGAGACGATTCGGTTTCACCCCTTTGTCGGCGATGCCACAGCACCCGATGTCGTTCCACGTTGTCGCCAGCGAAGCCATGCCGCAGGGACTTCATCGCGAACGACACGAATCTACCGGATGGAGCAGAGACCCCAGGGGGCATCGGGGGGCTTTCAGAGATTGTGCATTTTTTGACAATCTCCGAGAACGGGTGTATACTTGTGCCAGGTTGCACAATCACCGTTGTGGGCTACCCAGATGCTCAGCCAGGGCTTCTGGTTGCCTCCTTTGCTGATCCCCCTCTCGGAAGGTGCCGCCGAGAGGGGGCCCCCTTTTTGTGGGCCTACGACTCTTCGGCGTCCAACACTTCGCCTTCCAGGACAGGCGGCTCGGTCTTCGCCTCGGGGGCCTTGAGCAGCGGCGGCTCCTCGGCACCGGCCATGAGGCTCTGGCCGCGGAAGAACCCGCCCTCCTCTACGAGAAACGAGGCCACGGCGATGTCGCCCCAGACCTTGCCCGTGGACAGGATTTCCAGCCGGCCCGACGCGATGATCTTGCCCTTGACCGCGCCCGAGACCGAGACGTTGCTGGCCTTGATGTCCGCCAGGACGCGCCCCTGTTCGCCGACGATCACATTGCCCGCCGCCTGGATGGAGCCTTCGCAAAGGCCATCAATGCGCAGGCCGCCGTCGGTCTCCAGTTTTCCGGAAAAGCGCGCGTTGGGGCCAATCACCGTCTCTATGCGATCCGAGCCTCGCTGTTTCTCTCTGCCTAGACTCAACGTCGTATCTCTCCTTGTCGTGAGGGTTGTGCTTCGGGAACCTTCGGGGGCGGCTGCGTGCGTCGGCCGAAGCGAGTACAAGAGCGCCGCGACCCGAAGAGGGTTATGGCTTGGTGTCCAGCCCGATGTATTTCATCGGGTCCACCGCCTTGCCGTTGAGGCGAATCTCGTAGTGCACGTGCGGGCCGGTGCTGCGGCCGGTGGAACCGGAGCGGGCGATCACATCCCCCGCCTTGACCTGTGCGCCCTTCTTCACCAGCAGGCGGGAATTGTGGCCGTAGACGGTTACGAAGCCTTCTTCGTGTTTGATCTCCACAGTCCAACCCAGCCCGCCCCGCCAGCCGGCGAAGATTACGACCCCGTCTTTCGTGGCCTTGACGGGCGTGCCGTACCAGGCGTTCAGGTCCACGCCCTCGTGGAATTCGCGCACGCCCTGCAAGACCCTGTACCCGAATTCCGAGGTGATCTGCACCTTGCCATCCAGCGGCCACCCGTGCGGCGCTGCAGCCAGGAGGCGCAGTTCGCGCTCCAGTTGCTCTTTCGTGGCGCGCTTCTCGGGGTCAATGCGCTCCAGGCGCTTGTTGGCCTCGGCGATGAGTTCGTTGAGGTGCGCGATGCGAAGGGGCAACGAGGCCTCCAGCGCGGCGATTTCGGCCATGTTGGCATCCACAAGCCCCATGGTCGGGCGCGTGCCGCGGCTGGTGAGGGTGCGCGGCGCGGGGGTCGGGACGGGTGGCGCGGCGGCCTGCCCGCCCACCGAGCCCCGGCTTTCGGCCGGCGCGCTTTCGGATGCAGGCGCGGCCGTGGGCGTGGGCGTCGGCGTGGAAAGCCCCATCATCTGCTCCACCTGCTGCGCCAGGCGGTCCACCTCGCTCAGGCTTTCCTGGAACTCGGCCACCTGGGCAGCGAGGGATTTGGTCTCTTCCTGCTGGGCCAGAATCGTGTCGCGCATCTCCCGCTGGCGCGAACTCTCCAGCGCCACCATGCGACGGTAGTGGGCCAGTTCGCGCTCCAGGTTGGCGCGGGAATCCACGAAGTAGCCCAGGGCCAGGAAGAATGCAAGCACCAAGATGAGGAACAGCGGGAGAGTCCACCGCGGAAAGCGCAAACTGACCGGCGCGCGCTCGGGCTGCGGCGGGACGATGAGCAAGGTTATCGGTTGTTTATCTCGCTTTCGCGCCAACTCTCTGGCCTCTCCCCACAAGGTCAAAGAAGCCCGCCATAAGCGGGGTGGGACTAGCCTCTCAGACGCAGCCGAAACCATCTATATCATACCACGACTCTCGTCGGCTGTCAACTGCTCTGGCGGGTCAGTTTTGACGAATTCGCCGCTCTGGCATATAATACAGGCGCAACGTTGCGGGGTGGAGCAGTGGCAGCTCGTCGGGCTCATAACCCGAAGGTCGTTGGTTCAAATCCAACCCCCGCTACCTGAGACACGGCAGGTATCCCACCTGCCGTGTGTTGTGGCGGCGTAGCTCAGCAGGTAGAGCAGGGGACTCATAAGCCCTGTGTCGGGGGTTCAAAGCCCTCCGCCGCCACCACCCTCAAGCGCGCTCCCCCACGGGGAACGCGCTTTTTGATTTTCCCCATCGCCGCCCGCTAGAACAGTGGAATCTGCGCCTCGCCCTTCTCCATGATGGGATCCAGCCCGACGGCCTGCTTCAGCGAATGGATGTCCACGCTGGGCAGTTTGAGCAGCGCCTGGATGAAGGGCAGGCGGATGAGCGTCCAGTCGCCCTGCTGAAGGATGCGCCCGTAGATGGGCGAACGGCGCAGTTTCAGCCGCAGCAAGGGGACGCGGGATTCGGGGATCACCAGGTAGCGGGCCGTGTTCGCGTCGGGCGGGCCGAGCGCCGCTAGCGTGTGGATGACAGCCGTCGGCGAGAACACGAACGCATGGACCACCCCGTCGGCGACCCACACCACATGGTAGGGCGGCCTGTCCGCAGCCACCTGAAGCCCCATCCGCCGCCCCAATGTCTCCATGTCGGCGACGAACGCCGCCAGGGCCAGGCGGACCCGCTCGGGCTGATCCTCGTCGCGAAGCCGAACCCAGCCAGGGGATGTCTCCTGCGCGTAGGATTCCAGGCACGCCTGGACCAAGTCCTGCTCGGGCGTTTGCAGGCCCGGGAATCGGCGGTAGAGGGCTTCCTCGCAATCCTCGCGGCGGAGGACCAGCGTCTCCCGCAGAATCTCGGCGGCGGCGGTCTCCACGCGGTCGGCCAGCGGCGGGGCAACCTCCGACACCTCCCGCGGCCACAGCATGGGGAACAGGGCGTCGGGGGCAAAGCGCGCCTCCCATTCCATGGGCACTAGGGGTTCGCGGGCATCCTTGCCGAGCGCCTCTTCCACCGCCTTGTGGATGACCTCGTAGCCGGAATAGCCCTCGTCCCTGGGCAGCAGGGCGCGCTGGAGAAGGCCGCGCTGAGCCAGGCGGGCGAAGGCTCCGTGGCGCAGCCAGCCGGTCGGCAGGGGTTCGCCCCGTTGGGCGAGGGCCTCGCGCGCGCCGCGCTCCGCCTCGTCTCGGATCTCGTTGCGCAGGAGACCCAGGTCGGGCGGGCGGGCCACCCCCTCCAGAATCTCCGCGCCTTTGGCCAGGATGATGCGATAGTCGCCCCCGCCCTGCACGGCCTCGGCGACGGACCGAGGCCCGTACACGTGGGCGGCGGGGCGGAACCCGGCCAGCGCCCCCGCCATCAGGGCCGCCTCCGCCTGGGTGCTCCGCCGCGGCGACAGCAGCAGCGCGAGATGGCCGTGCAGGTGCAGTTTGGGGCGGAGCGCCTGGAACGCCACGCCCACGGTCCGCACGTACCAGGCCCAGTCGGGCACGGGTTGGCGGAGCAGGGGCTTCAGGTACGCCGCGCTCTCCTTCCCGAACAGCCAGCCCGCCCACAGAAAGCAAAGCCGCCAGTAGCGCTGGCCGATGTTGGACAGCCCGGTTACGAGGAGCCGCACGCTTTGGACAGGCAGCGCCCGCGTGAGTTCGCGCACCGCGCAGTGGAGCACGGCGGCGCTGGTCTCCCTTCCGCCGGCCAGCACCTCGGCCACGCCCTCCACGCCGGTCAGGGAACTCAGGCCGGCAATGGCGGGAGGGCGCGGGGTTTCTCGCCATTCTTTCCACGCCTCCTCAAAGACGAGCCACACGTTGCGCTCCAGGCCAAGGCCGCTTGCGCGCATGGCGGGCATGTCCGGGGTTACGGGTGGGCGATTGAACAGGCCGCACCGCACCATGCACCCCAGCAGCAGATACTTCAGCGCCTTCTCCTCGGGCGTGTTGGCGAATTCCGCCTCGGTCTTGATGACCATCTGCGTCAGGGCGTAGCGGGCGCGCGTGGTGTAGAACTTCAGAAGCGCCTCGCCATCCTGCCGCGCCAGGTCTCCGGGCGGCGACAATCGGTCCAGGACGAAGAAGTAGGTCAGCCCCTTGCCCTCAACTTGCTGCAGCACGGCCAGGTCGTCATCCTGAACCGTGGCGGAACCCTGGAACCCGCACGCGGGACAGCGCACGTACTTCTCAATGGGTGCGTTGCGCTCCAAATCCCAGATGAAGTAATCGGCGAAGGTCTGGCGGCGGCACGAAGGGCACGCGCACCGGTACAGGCGGAGGATGTGCTCGCGTAGCAGGGTCGTGCCGCGCAGGGTCTGGCCCAGGGCCGTTGCCGCGGCGTTGAGTTGCTTCTCGGGCAGGGGCGCAAGGGTTTGCTGGACGGCGAAGGCGTCTATGGGGTTGGCGCTGCTGGCGATAACGCGCCTCCCCAGCGACGCCGCGGCCAGGACCACGGCCGGCGACTGGCAGAATGGGTCCAGCACCAGGTCGCCCGGGGCAGTGAGGGCCTCTATGCAGGCGGCCACGACGTTCTCTGCCAGGGGCGGCAGATACGCCTCCAGGAAACCCGCCCCCATGCGGGTTCGCGCAGGGATGAAGGGATCCATCCTTGCGGACATGCGGCCCCCTTCTGTGTCGGGAGGCACAGGGTGCGCAGCCCGAAACGTGCCCGTCTCCTACCCGCACCCATTATACCATGAGGCGGGGCAAGGCGGCAAGGGGTCTGGCAACCCGAGGGCGGCTATGGGAAGCCGCCGTACGAACTGTAACCGCGAATGCACGCGAATCACGCGAATGGGAAACCGTAGGGCAGGTTTCCATACCTGCCCTCTGCCCTCGGAGAAAACCCTCTGTGCCTTCGTGTCTTTGTGTGAGCCTCCGGCGGCTATGGGAAGCCGCCGTACGAACTGTAACCGCGAATGCACGCGAATCACGCGAATGGGAAACCGTAGGGCAGGTTTCCATACCTGCCCTCTGCCCACGGCGGCTATGGGAAGCCGCCCTACGAACTGTAACCGCGAATGCACGCGAATCACGCGAATGGGAAACCGTAGGGCAGGTTTCCATACCTGCCCTCTGTCCTCGGAGAAAACCCTCTGTGCCTTCGTGCCTTTGTGTGAGCCTCCGGCGGCTGTGGAAAGCCGCCCTACGAACTGTAACCGCGAATAACGCCAATCCACGCGAATGGGAAACCGTAGGGCAGGTTTCCATACCTGCCCTCTGCCCTCGGAGAAAACCCTCTGTGCCTTCGTGTCTTTGTGTGAGAATCACGTTCCACACAAAGGCACAAAGACACCAAGGGATAAAGACTCGGAGAAAACCCTCTGTGCCTTCGTGCCGCGGTGGGCGGCGTCAGGCGGATTGCGCCAACTTGCGCGGCTCCACCAGGCGCGCCGTCAGCCACAGCGCGGGCAGAAGCCCCAGCACGGTGAGGGCGAACAGCGGCTCATACGACACGGCGCTCGCCAGCGCGCCCCCCAGAAGCGGGAACGCAATGATGACGCTGGTGAGCGTGTTGCTCAGCCCCACGTAGATGGGCCGCTTGCTCTCGGGTGAAATCTCCAGCAGGTAGTTCATGTGGCCCAGCATGAACGAACTGTTGAGCGCGCCGAGCGAGGCGAACAGCAGGAGATAGACTCCCGCGAACCACGGCGAATGCCCTGGCAGGAACACGCCCGCGATCGTCGCCAGCGCTGGCGCGAACAGGGCGACAAACGCCTCCACGCGGGTGGTCAGCCGCCCCCCGAACCGCTCCAACAGGTACCCGCCCAGGATGGAGTACAGGAAGCCGCCCACAATCTGCGCCGACAGGAAAAGCCCGATAGTCCCTGTGGGCACCCCTTTCTCGTTGATGGCGTACACCGCGTAGAACGGCGACGAAAGCGAGGTCAGCCCCAGCAGCAGCCGAATGGCCGAGATGGTGCGGAAATTCGCGTCGCCGCGCCAGATGGCGCCGAGTTCGCGCGCGTAGTCTCGGAGAGTCAGCGCGGCGTCGTCCACCTGGCAGGGGGTCTCGCGGATGTTGGCGCAGAACAGGAGCGAAAGGGCAAGAAAAACCGCCGCCGCAAGGAACAGCGAGGCGTAGTTGGCAGGGTACGCCAGCGGGCTGCCGTCGCCCAGGACGTACCCGACGAGGCCGCCCACCCCCGTGGTCAACAGGGCGCTCACGACCTGCGTTACCCCGATAAACCGCCCCCGCCGCGCGGGGGGAATGGCCCTGCTGAACAGGTCAAACCACGCGACGCTGGCGATGCCATCGCACACATTGAAGATGCCGAACCCCGCGAGGATGATGGCCGCCACCAGCGCGGGCCGCGACTCGGCGAGCCAGAACAGGGCCAGCGCGCCGAGGATGAACATGGGCCGCCCGACGAGGGACGGGAGGATGATCGCGGGCTTCTTGCACGGCAGGCGGCTCACGCGGCCCGCGGCGAACAACTGCGGCAGCAGCCACCCACCCGAAGCCAGCGTGCTGATCAGGCCCACGGCGATGGGCGACCCCGACAGGCGGTCCACCAGCGTGGGTAGGACCGTGCTGGCGCTGACGAACGTCATCGCCAGGCCGAAACTGGTCCAGTCGCCCATCAAGGCGATGGCGTTCCATCGGTAGTTTGGGGGCAAGATTGTCGCCGCGTCGCGTGCGTTGTTCGCCATCGTCGCCTTCTCCACGGCGATTATATGCCTGCAGCCCCCGCTCTCCAAACGTTCACAGGGCGCGACGCGGCCCCCGAGGGGTGTGGGGGACTGTCATGCAAGAGGACGCAGTACCAGAAGGCCGCGCGGGGCTAAAGCCGCCGCGCTATGGGGGCGAAGGTTGCGTATCGCGCAGGGGCGACCGGCCAGTCGCCCCTACGGCCAGCCCGATATTCAGCGTGGGGCAGCAGGGGCACGCACCTCACCCCCGGCCTTCGGCCTCCCCCTCTCCCCGCGCGGAGAGGGGGAACGAGGGGGGTGAGGTTGGTATGCGAGCCCGCAGGGCTTCGCCCCCTCAGCCCGATACTCTGGCGTCGGACAACGCTCGCGACGGCAGGCGCCCAGCAGGCGCGGGAAGCCCATGAAAGCGAGACGCCGAAGGCCCCACGGCCCTCGGCGCCTCCGAGAGTGGCGATGCAAAACTGCTACGGGACGATGAGCGTGCCCGTCTCTCCGCGCAGCGCGCGCTCAATGTTCTCGGGGTTGGTGATGATGGCCTGCTTCCCGCCCGCCTCCAGGAACCAGATGATGGCCTGAATCTTGGGGAGCATGGAGCCTTTGGCGAAGTGCCCCTCGGCCATGTACTGCTTGGCCTCGGCGACGGTCATGCGGTCTATGGCCTTCTGGTTGGGCTTGCCGTAGTTCAGGTACACCTTCTCCACGGCAGTGGAGATGAGGAACAGGTCGGCCTTGATGCTGCGGGCCAGCAGCGACGAGGCGTAGTCCTTGTCAATCACGGCCGCCACGCCCTCCAGTTCGCCCTTCTCGTTCTCCACGACGGGGATGCCGCCGCCGCCCACGGTGATCACCACAAACCCCTTGCGGATCAACTCCTCTACCGCGTCCTGCTCCTTGACGACCTTCGGCAGGGGCGAAGCGACAACCCTGCGCCAGCCGCGCCCGGCGTCCTCCACCACATGCCAGCCCTCCAGGTCGCGGCGGCGCTTGGCCTCCTCTTCCGACATGAACGAGCCGATGGGCTTGCTCGGGTTCTGGAAGGCGGGGTCGTTGCGATCCACGATGACCTGGGTAACCACGGTAACGGCCTGCTTCTTCATGCCACGGCGCAGGAACTCGTTCTGCAGATTCTGCTGGAGCATGTAGCCGATAGCGCCCTGGGTGTCGGCGCCGCACACGTCCAGCGGCACCTCGTGCAGTTCGTGGCGGGCCAGTTCGCTGCGGCGCAGGATGAACCCCACCTGCGGCCCATTGCCGTGGCCGATGGCCACATCCCAGCCCTGCTCAATCATGCCCGCGATGTGGTGGCAGGTTTCCTTGGCCGCCTGGTACTGGTCGGGAACCGTCTGATGATCCTTGTCCTTGATGAGCGAGTTGCCGCCGATGGCAACAACCGCAACTTTCTTCGTCATGGAACGCACTCCTTTGTGTGATGGGTATAGCCTACAGAAGGCCCGACATGGTCAGGGCCATGACGGCTTTCTGCACGTGCAGGCGGTTCTCGGCCACGTCGTAGATGCAGGAGCGCGGGCCGCTGGCGACCTCGTCGGTAACCTCGTGGCCGCGGTCTATGGGCATCGGGTGGGTGAAGATGGCGTTGTCGGTCAGCCGCATCTTCTCGGCGTCGCAAATCCACTCGGTGAGTTTGAGCGCCCGCTCAATCTCCTGCTGCTTGAGGAACTCGCCGTCCTTGTACGCCTCGGGGCTCATCCAGTGGCGCGAGTACACCACGTGCGCGCCCACATACCCCTCGCGCACGTCGGTGGTCTCTTCAAACGCGGTGCCATTGGCGCGGCAGTTGGCCTTCGTCCACTCAATGACCTGGGGATCCAGCGGGTACCCCTCGGGGTGGGCCAGGGTTACGTGCATGCCGTAGCGCGAGCCGATGAGCAGCGCCTCCTGCACCGAGCACCACGAGCGCGCCAGCGCCCCGTGGCCCCAGGTAACGAGCAGTTTCTTGCCCTTGAGCACGCTCATGTCCAGGCCCTGCCCAGGCCCCTTGCCGTACCACTCGGCCCAGCCCATGATGTCGGCCAGGCCCTGGAACGGGTGGTACTTGTCGTGCGCCATGGAGAAGACCGGCATCCTGGCCCAGTAGGCGTACTCGCGGATGAGGTCGTCGCCTTCGCCATACGCGCCGATCTTGTCCTCCAGGATGCGGATGCCCAAACCAGCGGCGTAGCGATCCATCACCTTGGCGGCGTCCTCCACCGTCTCGCCCGCGGTTGTGGCCGTCTTCAGGCGCATGGCCTTCGGCTCCAGGAACTGCGCATGCCCGCCCAGTTCGGTGGCCGCGCACTCAAAACTCTGGCGCGTGCGCACCGACGGGTTGTAGAAGAACATGAAGAACGTCTTGTTCTGCAGCAGGCTCGTGAACCGAGGGTTGAAGCGGTCGCGCTTCATCTTGGCTGCCAGATCCAGCACAGCGTCCAGTTCCTCTTTGGTCCATTCCTGAGTCGTGATCAAGTCCTTACCAAACAGATCCATCGTGTACCTCCCGTACAAAGATTCCGCACGTCCTGCCTGGCCGCGGAGACGCAAAGAGCACCGAGAGAAGACCTCGTCCCCTCAGCGCGCTCTGCGTCTCCACGGTGAGATTTCACATCGGACGCCTCGTCAGGCAAGAGGCCCGTGCGGCCCACCTGCGACGCACGTCCGAGGTGCGTCGCAGGTTTCCGAATTAGGCCATCACCAGGCTCATGACGGCCTTCTGCACGTGCAGGCGGTTCTCCGCCTCGTCGTAGGCCGCCGAGAGCCACGGGCGCTCCTTGGAGCGGGTCGTGTTGTCAATGACTTCGTCGGTTACCTCGTACCCGCGGTCGCAGGGCAGGCAGTGCAGGTAGATGCTCTCCGGATCCGTCAGGCGCATCTTCTCGGCGTCGCAAATCCAGTCCTTGTGGCTGTCAAAGATTTGCTGCGTCTTCTTGGGGTCATCCTGCCCGACGGGGGGCTTGAAGATGGGCGTCGCGCACCAGGCCTTGGGATAGACCACGTGCGCGCCCTTGAACGCCTCGCGCATGTCGTGGCTGATCTTGAACGAGCCGCCGTTGTGGCGCGCGTTGGCCTCGCAGGCCGCCAGCACTTCGGGATCCAGTTCCATGCCTTCGGGATGGGCAAGGGTAACGTTCATGCCCATCATGGTCGCGGCGATGATGGCGCTCTGGGGCACGGCCCTGGGCTTGTGGATGCTGGGCGAGTAGGCCCAACTCATCACGAAGTTGACGCCCTTGAACGTGCCGAACTTCTCCTTGACGGTGAGGATGTCGGCGAGGGCCTGGAAGGGATGGTACTTGTCGTCCTCCATGTTGAGCACGGGGATGTCGGCCCAGTAGGCGAAGTTGCGGATCAACTCGTTCGCGCCGCCATACACCCAGTCCACGGGGTCGCCGTAGCAGCGGATGGCGATGGCGTCGCCCATGCGCGACAGCACGCGGGCCACGTCGGAGACGCGCTCGGTGGAATAGGCGACCTCTTTGCCGGGGAGCGCCGGGGTGTAGATCTTGCCCGGGTCCAGGTAGTGGGCATGGCCGCCCAGTTGCGTCATGCCGGCCTCAAACGAGTTGCGCGTGCGCAGGCTCTGGTTGTAGAAGATCATGAACAACGTGCGAGCGCGCAGCAGGTGGTCGTGAGGCTCGCGCATGGCGTAGCGCCGCTTCAGGTCCAGCGCCACGTCCAGGATGGTCTCTACCTCTTCGCGGGTCCACTCCAGCAGGGTGATGAAGTCCTTGCCACGGAACGTTTCGGTTTTCATAACCTTCTCCTTTCAAATATAGTGATTTCGTATCCGATGTTCTAGCGCGATGGGCCGATACGGCGAATCAGGTGGAACTTGAAGACGCTGGGCAAGAAGTAGTTCTGCGAATAACCGACGATCTGGTTCTCCTGCGTGTAACTGACCTCCTCTAGCAAGAGCAGCACGGTGCTCGGTTTGACGTGGAGTTTGGCGGCGACAGACGAATCCGCGCGCGTCGCGATGATGTTGGTCCAGGCGAAACTCAAGGGGACCCCTTGCTCCAGCAGGTAGTCCAGGACGGAGCCCTTGAACGAGGCCCTCAGCGTGGCGACGTCGGTAACCCAGGCGGGCAGCACGTCGTACATATAGGCGGCGATGACGCCGTTGGTTACCTTGGTGCGGCCGACGGTGATGACCGGGGCGCCCGCCGCGATTCCGAGCCGCGAGGCGATTTCCGATGTGGCAGGCTCCTCGCGGATTTCCAGGTCCTCCGTGGTGCAGACGAGGCCCATGCGGCGGGCCAGGGAGTCCAGGCTCTCCAATTGTTCCAGGCCGCTGTCAATGAGGGGAGCAGGCGCGTTGATGAAGGTACCCAGGCCGCGGCGGCGGGTGATCAGCCCTTTGTCCTCAAAGGCGCGCAGGGCCTCGCGCAGCGTCGCCCGCGAGATGCCCAGGCGCTGCGCCAGTTGCGGCTCCGGCGGCAGGCGGTCGCCCACGCGATAGGTCCCATCCTGGATGAGCCGATTCAGGGCCTCTTCGGCCTGGAGGTAGAGGGGTCGGGAATCGTATTTCAACCGCATCGGGACACCCCTTTGTCTGATGTCTGACATATTATACCCGCGCGACGCCAGGTCGTCAAATCGCCGGATGCGGGTCTCGGTTCCAGAGCCTGTTGGTCGCGCCACCCGCGCCGGTGCGACGCACCTCGAACCGCGAATAACGCGAGTCAACGCGAATGGAAAAGCGTAGGGCAGGTTTCCCTACCTGCCCCTGCCCCTCTGCCTCTATTCGTGCCCATTCGTGTTATTCGTGGTTACAACAGCCCCACGCCGCTCCGCTTCGCCCGCCATGACCGCGCAAGACCCCAAGGATCGCCCAGACCCTTGGGGCCTATTCTACATTATTCTACATTCGTGTGGATTCGTGTTATTCGCGGTTACGACACCCCCGCGCGCGGCCTACACGCGGGTCAGGTACTCGCCCGTCCGCGTGTCCACGCGGATCACATCGCCCTCGGCGACGAACAGCGGCACCTTCACCACCAGGCCGGTCTCCGTAACCGCATCCTTGGTCGCGCCGGTGGCCGTGTCGCCCTTGATGGCGGCCTCGGTCTCGGTAACCCGCATGTCCACGGTTACCGGCAGTTCCACCTCAATCGGCTCGTTCTCGTAGGAGATGAGTTCCACGTTCAGGCCATCCACCAGGTACTTCGCCGCGTCGCCCAGCACGTCGGCGCTGAGGATGGGCTGCTCGTAGGTCTCCACGTCCATGAAGTGGTAGAACTCGCCATCGTTGTACAGATACTGCACGGTGCGGTGATCCAGCCGCACGTCCTGCACGCGGTCGCCCGACTGGAAGGTGCGGTCAATGGTCGCGCCGGAGCGCAGATTGCGCAGGCGGGTGCGGATGACCGCATTGCCCCGGCCCGGCTTATGGTGCTGGTAGTCTAGCACCCTGTAGAGTTCGCCGTCCAACTCAAAGGTTACGCCTTTGCGCAGTTCGGTTACCGAAATCATCGTCTGCTCCCTCGCAAAACGCCGATTTGCAGTCCTCGCAAAGTCAAGGCGCGCTTCCGGCCTGATCGGCAGAAAGCGCACCATGATGTGCACAAGGACAATTCTGCGCCTATTATATGCGGGGGCGGCGGCCTGTCAATTTTGCGGGCGAGTCCCCGTTCCGCATCATGCCGATGCCTTGATGCCACAGACACCGTTCGCTGCCATGGCGGGCGACGATGCGCACGGGGAACGCAGCCGCCGGACGTTGATTTGACGGGTTTTGCGACTCATGTTATACTCCGTTGCTTGTAAGGGTTTACCCGGAACGGTCTAGGTCCGTTTCTGCACGTACAGGAGGAGCACAACATAAGTACCAGGAGCCAACGTGTCAACGAAGAGATCCAGGCCCGCCAGGTGCGCGTCATAGACGAAAACGGCGAGCAGGTCGGCATCCTGTCTTTGCGCGACGCTCTGCAAATGGCCTATGACAGGGATTTGGACCTGGTGGAGGTGGCACCGAACGCCGATCCGCCGGTGTGCCGCATCCTGAACGCCGGCAAGTTCTTCTACGAGCGCACGAAGAAAGAGCGCGAGGCCCGCAAGGCTCAGAAGACGGTGGACGTGAAGGAAATCCGCCTGAGCCCGAAGATCGGCGACCACGATGTCTCGTACAAGGTGCGCGACGCCCGCCGTTTCCTGGAGAGCGGCGCGAAGGTCAAGGTCCGCGTGAGGTTCCGCGGGCGCGAGGCGAGCCATCCCGAGTTGGGCGTGGAGGTGCTCCAGAAAGTCGCAGAAATGCTGGGGGACGTCTCCACCGTAGAGCAGCCGCCGCAGGTGGACGGCAGAAGTCTCCTGATGGTGTTGAGTCCGGCCAAGAAGTCCTAGGCGGACACTGTGTACGCGAACGAGCGAGCAGAACCGCCGGCCACTTGTCTGGCAGGCGGTTCGCACTTGAAAAGGATAGAATGAGCGGTGGGCGCTGCCGGGCCCAGAGCGGCCCGCAAGCCCATCCGGATACCAAGCATTTGGGAGGAGTTCCGTGCCGAAGATCAAAACGCACAAGGCCACAGCGAAGCGCTTCCGCTACTCCGGGAGCGGCAAACTGCTGCGCACCAAGCAGATGAAGAGCCACCTGCGCCGCAACAAGTCCGCGCGCGTGAAGGCTCAATTTGACGAGATGTTGGTGGTTGAGTCCAGGGGGCTCAAGCGTCGGGTGTCCCGGCTTGCCCCTTACCTCAAACAACAGTAGCATCTTGAACACTTTGACGGAAGGGGGTATCCATCCTTGCCAAGAGTAAAACGGGGCGTTCCCGCCCATCAGAAACATAAGAAAGTCCTCAAACTCACCAAGGGGCAGTTCGGCACTCGGAGCAAACTGTTCCGCAGGGCCAACGAGGCGATGCTCAAGTCGCTGTCGTATGCGTACCGCGACCGCCGCAACCGCAAGCGCGACATGCGCCGCCTGTGGATCGTGCGCATCAACGCGGCCGCGCGCGAGCAGGGCCTGTCCTACAGCCGCTTCATCCAGGGCCTCCAGACCGCCGGCGTGGAACTGGATCGCAAGGTCCTGGCGGACATGGCCGTAACCGACCCGAAGGCGTTCGCCGACCTGGTTGACGTGGCCCGCAACGCTTTGGCGTAGAACGTTCGCGTTCGCGCCGAATCCACCGCAGCACGCTGAGGGAATGTGAGGATTGCCCCCACCTTCCCTCGTTTTGTTGTATAGTACAGATGATCGCGATTAGCAGCACGGCCAATCCAAGGGTCAAGTACGTGCGCTCCCTGCACCGGCAGAACGTCCGCAAGCGGGAGGGCTGCTTCATCGCGGAGGGGGCGCGGCTGGTTACCGACGCCTTGGCGGCCCATGCCACCGTCCGCGAGGCGTTCTACACCGAAGAGTTCGCCGCATCTCCGCTTGGGCGCCCGCTGATTCCGCGACTCCAACAGGCCACGGACGCCTGTTTCGCCGTGTCGCCACCGGTCATGAAGGCGATGGCCGACACCGTAACTCCGCAGGGCGTTCTCATCGTCGCGGAGATGCCCGCCTGGCCCATGCCCAAGACGCCGAAACGCATCGGCCTCCTGCTGGACGAATGGCGCGACCCGGGCAACCTGGGCACGGCGTTGCGCACGGCAGAAGCCGCCGGCGCCGACTGGGTTGTCCTGACGCCGGGCACGGTGGACCCGTTCTCGCCGAAGGTCGTCCGCGCGGGTATGGGAGCACACTTCCGCCTGCCCGTTTTTCTGGATCCCGATTGGGGCGAGATACATCGGGTGCTGCGAAGCACTCCGGTGTACCTGGCCGATGCCCGCGCCGACCTGCCCTACGATGCGGTGGATTGGACACGCCCGGCGGTGCTGATGGTCGGCGGCGAGGCTCACGGCGCACCCTGCGAACGCCACTTTCCGACAAAGTTGACGCCGATTGCCATCCCCATGATGGGGAAAACCGAATCGCTGAACGCGGCGGTCGCTGCCGCCGTGATCCTCATGGAAGCCATGAGGCAGAGACGGCACGGGGGAGGATAGGCCCATGGAGATTCGGTCGCTCACGTGCTTCGTGGATCTGGCGTATCCGTTCCAGCCTGCGCAGTGGGAGGCCATCGCGCGTTTCGCGTCGGCAGCGCGGCGCGCCTTCGCCGACGCGGGCTACCGCGTCCAGTCCATCCGCCTGGCGACGCAGCCGTTCCCCGAGTTCGCCGCGGGCGTGGAAGCCTTCTCCCTCGCCGATGTCGCCGTGGAGGTGGAAGCCGCAGCGCGGGAGGCGGGCGTGGACTACGTGTCCCTGGGGCCGGCGCCGGGCGTCCAGCGCGCGTTCGGGTGGCACCTCGCCGAGGAGATTCCGCAGGCCATCGCGGCCACGCAAGGCGTCTTCTTCGGCGTAACCATCGCGTCGCCCACGCTGGGCATGGACACCGAAGGCATACGCCGCGCGGCGTCGCTGATCTCGCAGGTCAGCAGGAGCGTGGCGCACGGGTTCGGCAACCTGCGGCTGGCGGCCCTGGCCCACTGCGCGCCCTGGTCGCCGTTCTTCCCCGTGGCGTACCATGGCGGCGGGGCAGCCCGCTTTGCCGTCGCCACGGAGGCCGCCGACCTGGCGGTGCAGGCGTTCTCCCAGGCGGATTCGCCCGCGCAAGCCGAGGCGACCCTGCGATCCCTGGTGCAAACCCACGCCGACCGCATCGCAGAGACCGCCCGCGCGCTGGCGCAGGAACTGGAGATGGGATTCGCCGGCATAGACTTCTCGCTCGCGCCCTATCCCGCCCCGGAGCGCAGCATCGCGAAGGCGCTGGAGGCGCTCACCGGCGACACGTTCGGCGCGCGCGGGACGCTGTTCGCCGCTGCGCTGGCAACCCGCGCCGTCCAGTCCGCCGAGTTCCCCAAGACGGGCTTCTGCGGCCTGTTCCTGCCCGTGCTGGAAGATGCGGTGCTGGCCCAGCGAAGTCGGGAACGCACCTACTCGCTGGATCACCTGTACCTCTTCTCGGCCGTCTGCGGGGCGGGCCTGGATACCGTGCCCCTGCCCGGCGACACCCGCCGCGAGGAACTGGAGGCCATCCTGTTGGACCTGGCGGCGCTGTCCACCCGACTGAGCAAGCCGCTCACCGCGCGCCTGATGCCGATTCCCGGCAAGCGGGCCGGCGACATCACCGAGTTTGACTTTGAGTATTTCGCAAACGCCGCCATCCTTGAGGTCGGGGGGACCGCCCCACGGATCGGAAGATAGACGTGCGAATTCTGGTAACGCCCGAGAACCTGGACGAGGCCCTGGAGCAGGCGGCCCGCATCCTGCGCGACGGTGGCCTGGTGGCATTTCCCACCGACACGGTGTACGGCGTCGGGGCGCTGGTGTTCATGGAGCGGGCGGTGGAGCGGCTGTTCGCGGCCAAGATTCGCGACCGCTCCAAGGCCATCCCCGTGCTCCTGTCGGGCGTGCGCGACTTGAACCGCATCGCCAAGCACGTGCCGCCGGTGGCCTGGCAACTGGCCGGGGCCTTCTGGCCCGGGGCATTGAGCCTGGTCCTGGAGAAATCCGCGCGCGTCCCGGACGTGGTAACGGCAGGCGGCCCGACGGTCGCCGTGCGCGTGCCCGACCATCCGCTGGCCCTGGCGCTGATTGAGCGCGCAGGCTCGCCCCTGGCCACCACCAGCGCGAACCTGTCGGGCCAGCCCAGCGCGGTAACCGCCGACGAGGTGGAGGCATCCCTCGGAGATGCCGTGGACCTCATCCTGGACGGCGGCCCCTGCCCGGGCGGAGTCGCCTCCACCGTGCTTGACCTCACCGTACAGCCGCCGCGCATTGTCCGCCCCGGCCCCATCCGCTGGGAGGACCTGGCCCCGCTCCTCGGCGTCTAGTCCCGGCCTCCTGTACCCGCGAATCCACGCCAACGCACGCGAATGGAAAACAGCCCTGTAACCGCGAATCCACGCGAATGAACGCGAATCCATACCTGCCCCGGCCTGTTGGCCGCGGCATGGGTACAGGTGGAAGGTGCGACGCACCTCGGAGGTGCATCGCACCTTCCACCAACATAAGTATAGAACCGAGCCCCATGGCGGCCATGAAAAGCCGCCCTACGTGTCTTCATCTATCCTCTATTCGTGTGATTCGTGGATACCGAGCGTGGGGCGCACCTGTGGTATAATGGCGTCGCAGTTCGCACGGGGAGGAAACGATGAAAATCGCCATTGGAGCCGACCACGGCGGAGTGGACCTGAAGGAGGTCATCCGCCAGCACCTGGAAAGCCAGGGGCACGAGGTGCAGGATTTCGGGGCGCATTCCCGCGAGTCCACCGACTATCCGGATTTCGCGCGGCCTGTCGCCGAGGCGGTGGCAGGCGGCCAGTTTGACCGCGGGATTCTCATCTGCGGCACGGGCCAGGGGATGGCCATGACGGCCAACAAAGTCCGCGGCATCCGCGCCGCCGTGTGCCTGGACACCTACTCGGCCCGCATGAGCCGCGAGCACAACAACGCCAACGTCCTCTGCCTGGGCGGGCGCGTCGTGGGGCCGGGGCTGGCCGTGGACATCGTGGACATCTGGCTGCGAACCGAGTTCAGCGACGCGCCTCGGCATCATCGCCGCGTGGAGAAGATCGCCGAGGTGGAGCGCGACTACCGTCGGTGAGCCGCCCGCCATGAACATCGGCATTGACGCCAGCCGCGCCGCGCGCCCCATCCGCACCGGCACCGAGCACTACTCGCTGCACGTCATCCGCGCGCTGGTAGATTTGGGGGCCGACCACACCTTCACGCTGTATTTCAACCAGCCGCCCGAACCCGGCCTTTTCCCCGTGCGTCCCAACGTGCGCGTTCGGGTCATCCCGTTCCCGCGCCTGTGGACGCACGTTCGCCTGGCCGCCGAGATCGCGATGAGGCCGCCCGACGTGCTGTTCGTCCCGGCCCATGTGCTGCCGCTGGTGCCAGGGCGGGCGGTGGCCACCGTGCACGATTTGGGCTATCGCTACTTCCCGCAGGCGCATCCCTGGGCCGCGCGCATGTACTTGGAGTGGGGCACGCGCCACAATGCCCGCGCCAGCCGCCTGGTCATCGCCGATTCCCGCGCCACCCGCGACGACCTGGTGCGATTCTACCGCGTGCCCGCCGACAAGATTCGGGTGGCGTATCCCGGCCTGCGACCCGACATGAGGCCGGTGCGCGACAAGGCCGTGCTGGACGCCACGCTGCGCCGCTACGGGATTGAGCCGCCGTATGTGCTGTACGTGGGCACGCTTCAGCCGCGCAAGAACCTGCGCCGCCTGATAGAGGCCTTTGCCCGCGTGCCGCCGCCGTGTCGGCTGGTGCTGGCCGGGAGCAAGGGCTGGATGTACGACGAGATTCTGCGCCGCGCCGGGGAACTCGGCATCGGCGACAGGGTCCTCTTCCCCGGCTATGTGCCCGACGCGGACCTGCCGGCGCTGCTCAGCGGCGCGGCGCTGTTCGCCTTCCCGTCGCTGTACGAGGGGTTCGGGTTGCCGGTGCTGGAGGCCATGGCCTGCGGCGCGCCGGTGGTGTGCAGCGACACCAGTTCCCTGCCGGAGGTAGCCGGCGACGCGGCCATTCTCGTGCCGCCCACGGACACGGACGCCCTGGCCGCCGCCCTGAACCGCGTCCTCACCGACGCCGACCTGCGCGCCGACCTGTCGCGCAGGGGCATGGAGCGGGCGCGGCTTTTCACCTGGCGGCGCTGCGCCGAGGAGATTCTCAAGGCCCTGGAGGACGCTGCCGCATGACCCTGCCCGAGCGCGTGCCGAAGGTACACTTCCTGGGCGTGCCCGTCCACAACGTGGACAGCGGCGAAGCCCTGCGCATCCTGGAGGCGTTCATCCGCGAGCGGAAACCCCGCCAGGTGGTAACGGTGAACCCCGAGTTCGTCATGGCCGCCCAGCGATTGCCCGAGTTTCGCGACGTGCTGACCCGCGCCGACCTGTCGCTGCCCGATGGCGTAGGGCTGCTCCTGGGCGCGCGGATTCAGGGGACGCCGCTCAAGGAGCGCGTTACCGGCGTGGATACCGTGGTGCGGATGGCCGCGCTGGCCGCGGAACGGGGCTATCGGCTCTACCTGCTGGGCGCGGCCCCAGGCGTTGCCGAGGAGGCGGCGCGCCGCCTCGTGGACGCCCATCCAGGCCTGGTCATCGCGGGGACTTACGCCGGGTCGCCCGCGCCGGAAGAAGAAGACGCCATCGTCGCGCGAATCACCGCCGCGGCCCCCGACGTGCTGTTCGTGGCCTACGGCGCGCCAAAGCAAGACCTGTGGATTGCCCGCAACCTGGAGCGGTTGCGGGTGCCGGTGGTCATGGGCGTCGGCGGGGCGTTTGACTTCATCTCGGGTCGCGCCAGGCGCGCGCCGGCCTGGATGCAGCGCATGGGCCTGGAATGGCTCCATCGTCTCATCCATCAGCCGTGGCGCTGGCGGCGGATGCTGGCGCTCCCGCGGTTTCTCTTCGCCGTCGTCGCCGACCGTCTCACGAGGAGGTAGCGCATGGACTGGTCATCGCGTTTCGGGCGCGCGCCTCGCTACGCGGGGCTGCCCACCTTCGCCCATGTCCGCGCGGCCCCGGCCCCCGACGGCCTGGACGTGGCCGTTTTCGGCGTGCCCTACGACAGCGCCACGACGTTCCGCAGCGGGGCGCGCCACGCGCCGGCAGCCATCCGCGCCGTTTCCGGCATCCTGCGCGAATATCATCCCTGGTGGCGGGTCGCGCCTTTTGAGGCGCTGCGGGTGGGAGATTTGGGCGACGTGCCGGTGGTTCCCGCGTATGTGGACGACACCATGCGCGCCATCCAGGACTGGACAACCGGCGTCCTGGAGGCCGGCGCGTTCCCCCTGGCCATGGGCGGCGACCACTCGGTTACGCTGCCGCTGCTGCGGGCCGTCGCCGCGCGACACGGGCCGCTCTCGCTCATCCAGTTTGACTCCCACCCCGACACCTGGGACACCGAGCACGGTCGGCCCTACGGCCACGGGACATCGGTGCGGCGCGCCGTGGAGGAAGGGCTGATTGCCCCCGCCGCCTCGGTGCAGGTGGGGCTGCGCGGGTCTGTGGACGCGGAGCACGACCTGGACGATGCGCGGGCGCTGGGCCTGCACCTGATCCCCATGGACGAGGCCGCGGAGATGGGGGTCGCTGCCGTCATCTCGCGCATCTGCGACACGGTGCGCGGCCCCGTGTACGTTACGCTGGACATAGACGCCGCCGACCCATCCTGCGCCCCGGGGACGGGCACGCCCGAGGTGGGCGGGTTCTCGGCGCGGGAGATGCTCCAGTTGGTGCGCGGCCTGCGCGACCTGCCCATCGTGGGGTTTGACATCGTGGAGGTATGCCCGGCGTTTGACTGCGGGGGAATCACCGCGCTTCTGGCGGCCAACCTCATGTACGAGATGCTGTGCCTGCTGGCGCGCCAACGCGCCGCGTGAACGCTCAACGCCCGAAGTACGCCAGGGCGAGCCGTATCCGCTCTTCCAGCGGCAACTCCTCGCGAGGGAGCGACTGCACCGCCCGCTGCGCCTCCACGACGCTGTAGCCCAGCGACGTGAGGGCGCTGATCACCTCGGCGTCGGCCTCCGCGAGCGCCGCCAGCGACGGGCCAACAGGCGCTGTCTGAATCTTGTCGTGGAGGTGAAACACCAGGTTGCGGGCCGTCTTGGGGCCGATCCCGGGCACGCGGCTCAACGCGCCGATGTCTTCCTGGACGAGCGCTTTCTGCAAATCGTCGGGGGAGAACGCGGACAGGAGGGCCATCGCGACCTTGGGGCCGATGCCGCTCACCGTCAGCAGGAGTTCAAACAGTTCGCGCGCCTCCTCGGTGGAGAAACCGTACAGCGTCAGCCCGTCCTCGCGGACTTGCAGGTGGGTGAACAGCGTTACCTCGCGGCCCACCTCGCCGAGGCGCTCCAAGTCCGACGCGCTCAGCACCACCTGGAACCCCACGCCGTTCACATCCAGGACGATGGCCTGCTTGGCGTGGCCGACGATCCTGCCGCGCAAGGTCGCGATCACGACTTACCCTCCCTGTTGGGTGGCTTCCGCCAGTTTGCGGTAGAGGGCGAACGATTGCAGATGGCACAGGGCGACCGCTACGGCGTCGGCGGCGTCATCGGGCTGCGGGATGGCCTCAAGCCCCAGCAGGATGCGCACCATCTCCTGCACCTGGCGTTTCTCGGCGCGCCCGTAGCCCACCACGGCCTGCTTGACCTGTAGCGGCGTGTACTCGTACAGCGGGACGCCTGCCTGGGCGGCGGCCAGCAGGACAACCCCGCGAGCCTGGCCCACGGCGATGGCCGTCCGCGCGTTCTTGTTGAAGAACAGTTCCTCCACGGCGATGGCGTCGGGGCGGTGCGCGGCAAGGAGCGCCAGCAGGCGGTCGTGCAGCAGGAGCAGCCGCTGGGGCATCGGCTCCTGTGCGGGCGTGAGGATGACGCCGCAATCCACCAGGCGGTATGCGCCGTCATCTTCGCGCACCAGGCCGAAGCCTGTGGTCGCCGTCCCAGGGTCTATCCCCAGCGCCAACATCTATGCAGCCTGATACTTCTCCATGACCTCATCGGGGATGTCCAGGTTGGTGAAGACCTTGGAAACGTCTTCCAGTTCTTCCAGCGCGTCAATGAGGCTCATGGCTTGCAGGGTCTCTTTCTCGCCCAAGCGCATCAGGGTCTTGGGGGTCATCCAGATGGGCTCCTGCTCATCCAGTTCCAGCCCCCGCCTTTCCAGCGCCTCGCGAACCCACTGGAAGTCTTCCACCTTGGTATAGACTTCCACGATGTCCTCGGAGGGGACGACATCATCAGCGCCGGCGTCAATCGCGATCATGGCGATCTCGTCGGGATCCTGGCCATCGTTGACTTTGACGGCCAGATAGCCCTTCGGCTCAAACATCCAGGAGACGCACCCGGTCTCGCCGAGGCTGCCGCCATGCCGCGTGAAGACCCGGCGGACTTCGGCTGCGGCGCGGTTGCGGTTGTCGGTGAGGACCTTGACCAGGACCGCCACGCCGTTGGGGCCGTAGCCCTCGTAGGTGATCTCGTACTCGGCTTCGCCCTTGAGTTCGCCGGTGCCGCGCTTGATGGCCCGCTCTATGTTCTCCTTGGGCATGTTGGCGGCCTTGGCCTTATCTATGATGAGGCGCAACTTGAAGTTCGCCGCAGGGTCGCCGCCCCCTTCGCGCGCCGCCACGGAGATTTCGCGGCCCAACTTGGTGAACAGAGCCCCGCGTCGGGCGTCGGCAACGCCCTTCTGTCGCTTGATGGTTGACCATTTGGAGTGTCCTGACATAGACTCCTCTCCCCTCAGAGACGAGCCTTCCCGCTCTTCGCAGCGCGGGAAGAACTGCTATTTTCTTTATTATACCACAACCTGACCCTTTCGCGCCAAAAGACCGCCCGCGGGGTAGTGTACATTTCGCTGGAAGGCAGTCAGACCGATGAGCGGCAGTATGCAATGCAAAGAGCGTAGGGCAGGTTCCCATACCTGCCCCTGCCTCTTCGGCGCCAGCCCGCGGGGCTTCGCACCTCACCCACCGCCTTCGGCTTCCCCCATGCCCGCCGCGTGCTAACAGTAGGGGCGACCCGCGGGTCGCCCCAACGCGCTGCGCCCTTTCGCGCAGGTGCGACGCACTTCGGAAGTGCGTCGCACCTTGCAATGGCGGGCGGCAACGAACGCCGGAATCGCGAATGAAGTTGTAACCGCGAATCACACGAATTCACGCGAATGGAACACATCAGGGGTGGGGGCAGCATGCGCGCGCCGGACATAATACCCCTCGTGTGCATTCGTGTTATTCGTGGATGACCACAGACCGCGCGGCGCTTTACACTTGCAGCATTCCGTGCTACGATGTGCCGTAATCACGGTGTGGATTCCCACGCACGGCCCGCCTTTTCCGCGATGTTCACCGCCCTTGGGTCACAACAAAACGAAAGGAGGCAAACGATGAAAACGCGGATTCTTCCCATCGTCGCCTTCACGGTCGCTCTGGCTTTGGTTTCGGCGCTCGCGCCTGTGGCCGCGCAACGCACCCCGCAGGGCGCGGCATCCGACGCGCGCCCGCTCCCAGGCGCCCAGGACGCCTGGAACGTGGAACTCGTCGGGCAAATCGGCGGCGTTACCTACGCCGTGGCCGTGCAAGACCACTACGCCTACATCGGCGTGGGGCCGCGCCTCGTCATCCTGGACATCTCGGACCCGGCCCATTCCACCTTCGTCGGTCAGACCGGCGTCCTCCCTGGCGTCGTGCGGGGCGTGGCAGTCGTCGGCTCCTACGCCTACGTTGCAGACTACGACGGGGGCCTGCGCATCGTCAACGTCGCCAACCCCGCCACGCCCACCGAGGTCGGCGCCTACGACACGCCAGGGCGTGCCTGGGGCGTGGCGGTCGCCGGCTCCTACGCCTACGTCGCCGACGCTTGGAGCGGGCTGCGCATCGTCAACATCGCCAACCCCGCCGCCCCCACCGAGGTCGGCGCCTACGACACGCTGTCTGCCGTTAGCGTGGTGGTGGCAGGCGACTACGCTTACGTCGCGGACGACGACAAGGGCTTGCGCATCATCAACATTTCCAACCCGGCCGCGCCCACCGAGGCCGGCGCCTACGATACGCCAGGGCGGGCCCAGGGAGTGACAATCTCCGGCGACTACGCTTACGTCGCGGACGACGACAAGGGCTTGCGCATCGTCAACGTCGCCAACCCCGCCGCGCCCACCGAGGTCGGCGCCTACGACACGCCAGGGCTCGCCTACGACGTGGCGGTCGCCGGCTCCTACGCCTACGTCGCCGACTATGGCAGCGGCCTGCGCATCGTCAACGTCGCCAACCCCGCCGCGCCCACCGAGGTCGGCGCCTACGACACGCGATGGTGGGCCGAGGGCGTGGCGGTAGCCGGGAACTACGCCTACGTCGCCGACTATGGCAGTGGCCTGCGCATCATCAACATTTCCAACCCCGCCGCCCCCACCGAGGTCGGCGCCTACGACACCGCGGGGTATTCCTACGATGTGACAATCTCCGGCTCCTACGCCTACGTCGCCGATGGGGTCGGCCTGCGCATCGTCAACGTCTCCAATCCCGCCGCGTCCGCTGCGGTGGGGTTCTACGACACGCCAGGGTTGGCCACAGCCGTGGCTGTGGCCGGGAACTACGCTTACGTCGCCCTTTATTGGAGAGGCGGCTTGCGCATCATCAACGTCGCCAACCCCGCCGCCCCCACCGAGGTCGGCGCCTACGACACGCGATGGTGGGCCGAGGGCGTGGCGGTAGCCGGGAACTACGCCT
>Ga0067045_1002437_pt1 | contig 124789 bp, 98 predicted proteins | sample TerdegcTABiofilm_FD_59184 | JGI IMG/M metagenome (GOLD analysis project Ga0067045, IMG submission 59184) | Combined Assembly of (Gp0054472, Gp0054536) Wastewater bioreactor microbial communities from Singapore -Terephthalate degrading...
CTCTATACCTCTACGAACAGTTCCTTGCCGTATAACAGTATTTATTGCATTGATTTTGATCGGAACGGTAATATCTGGTTTGGCGGGCAGAAAGACCCTGGCAGCGGATTAGCCCGTGTTAGCCAGTTATCTCGTGACCTGACCACCTGGACGGTGTTCCAGCCCGAGGATACTACCCTGGGATTAAACGGACTGGAAGATCGGGTTTTCTACATGGCTGTGGATGATCAGGGAACCATGTGGTTCTGCACTCACTATGGTGTTTCCTATCGTACGTCCGACGGCACCGCCGGCAATGTGCCCTTCACTGTGAATGAATACACCCGAACGGTTCAAACCGATTCTAAAGGAAATGTGTATATCAGTCTGCGAGCCACCGATCGCCTCAATTCCCGAATCTGGGTCAGTCAGGATCATGGGGCGACCTGGGTGGATTGGGATCTGGCGGCCATCGGGATTGGCTTGAGCATGAGTGTCGCTCGCCCCGAGGTATACGACTTACGGGAAGATTCCCGCGGCAGGTTGTGGTTATGCACCTGGTACGGGGTCACCTATCGGGATACGGACGGCAACTGGCACAGTATCACCCCACTGGAAAATGCTTACACCTATGCTATGACCATCGATCCGGATGATCACGTGTGGGTGCCAGACTACAGTACCAAGGACCTCTATGAAATTCTCCCCGATGGCAGTGTGATCACCCATACTTCTTCCACCTGGCCACTCCTCCAGTATACCATCGAAGATATCGAATCGGATATGAATGGTAATATATGGTGCGCGAGCGTAGGTGGAGGATTATTCTCAATTAATAAAGATGGGTCATTCAGTCAATTTACCGTGGCCAATACCAGCGGAGTAATTCCTTCTGATACATTGACCCATATGGAAATCAAAGACAACATCATCTGGGCTTCCACACCCAATGATGGTATTGTTCGATTGGCCAACTTCATCTCACCTTTATTGGTAAAAATTGATGATAGATTAAACCGTTCTGTCTTACCTACAACTGTTTCTCTATTACAAAATTATCCAAATCCCTTTAATCCCTCAACGGCAATTCAGTTCGAAATACAGAAAAGTACAGAGATACAGTTAGCTATATATGATATTCTGGGGAATCTGGTTAAGGTTCTAACCTCTGGAAAATATGAAGCCGGTACGCATACCGTATTGTGGGACGGTAAAAATCAAAACGGTCAACTTACCTCTTCGGGTGTATATTTTTATCAGCTTACAGGTAAAAATATAAACATTTCTCGGAAGATGATTCTGTTGCGTTAAAGATTGATATTTGATTTTCACAATTTTTTATAGCGCTGGAGAATGCTTACTTCAGCGCTCTATTTTCTAAATATTGGACCGATTCAATAATGAAATTTTTTTGTATTTTAACCATATTATTCTCCTTTGGTTACCATTCACTCTATTCTCAGGGATCGGCCTTACTGGTTGGTGGTGGTCAGGAAAATTACAATGACTGGTCAGACATTCCCTATAGCTGGTTTGTGCAGAAGGCCGATTCAGGAAAAATAATAAATATCGATGTAAGTACAGTTTCTACATGGTATCCTGATTATTTTAAATGGCTTGGGGCAGTTTCTACCAGTCATGAATATCAAATTTCCAATCGAACGGCAGCGAATGACTCCGCTATATATTACGAATTAATTTCTGCCCGTGGAATTTTTATTGAAGGCGGAGATCAATGGCAATATATATCCACCTGGAAGGGAACCTTAGTGGAAGACGCTATTCATTATGTATTTTCTCATGGTGGAGTTATTGGTGGTACCAGTGCCGGACTAGCCATACTGGGTGAAATTGTTTTTGATGCTAAATTTGGAACTGCTTACCCTGATCAGGTGGCATACAATCCTTACCATAGCCGGGTTTCATTTACAGATGATTTTCTGCATATCCTGCCTCATGTTTTTACCGATTCTCATTTTCATACACGTGCACGGTTGGGACGATTCGTTCCCATGCTGGCCAGACGTATCCAGGATTATTCTAATGATGACATCATCGGCATTGGCGTTGATGAAAATACCGCTTTTTGTGTAGATAATACTTTAACTGGAATCGCGTATGGTGAAGGAACGGTAACGATATTATTTAAAAGTGATCATTCTTACATAAAAGCGGTCCCTGGTCAACCGCCTACTTTTACAAATATTAAATATTTTCAGCTCAATCATAGTGCTGCATTCAATCTTTCCAGCCGGACACTCGTTGATCCGGGTCAATATCTTCAAGGGTGGTCAGCACCTACTCCTTTTTCCCCAACCTATTCCGATACCATTTTGAATGGCTCAGATGCTTCTACGGCTGAGCTGGGAGAAATTGTCATTGGTAATCTCACTTCCAGTACCTTAAATGCCTGGCGCGGACAATTAACTCAGAGTGCCGGAACAGCGGTCATTCCCCATTCCGTCATCATACCTGAATTATGGAATAATCTCGATCTGGCTGAAAATAGATTTATCGCCGGTATGTATGGTATAGCAAGCCATCCACACTTTGTGGCGATTTATCTGGATGATAATACCCAAACCCCTATTTCTAATGAGGGAGTCTTGACCGCTGATAAACTACTGTATATTCTGGACTCTTATGGCGCATCCCACTCGGGTTTCATCCAATTCCGCAATACAAATTACCCCGGACTTATTGATGCCACGTTGCATTTTCTAGGAAACGGAGACTCTTATAACCTAACTAATCATGAAGCTATTGTCGGGATAAAAAAAACAAAAAATCCACAAGTGACAACTGATTTTGAATTAGGACAAAATTATCCCAATCCGTTTAATAGCACGACAATCTTCGATTATAAAATTCCACATCGTGGTACACTTTCTCTGGAAATCTATAATTCAAATGGAGAGTTGGTGCAAAGAATTAATCATCAATTCCAAAATGCAGGAACGTATTCCGAAGTGTGGAACGCCTCTGATTTGCCAAGTGGAGTCTATTTTTACAGGTTAGGATTCGATGACCGTTATATTTCCAGAAAATGCATTTTATTAAGATAATAATAGTATCCGTTTTATTTCTTAAAATCTTCATCATCTACTCATCTTCTCTATTTTCAGTGTGAATGTTTTTGCTCTCTTACTTTTCAATTTTATTCCTGACTGGCAAATCTTATATTTTAATCGATAAATATGGAAAAAAGTGAAAAATTCAGCTCAAGCTGGGCATTGATTCTCGCGACGCTGGGAATGGCGATTGGAGCCGGTAACATCTGGAGATTTCCCCGTCTGGCCGGGCAATATGGAGGAGCCTTTCTTATTCCCTGGATGGTTTTCCTGATTCTATGGTCAATTCCATTGATAATTGTTGAATTTTCAATTGGCCGTCGAACTCGTCAGGGATTGATCGGTTCCTTCCACCAATTTTTAGGACCGGGTTTCAGCTGGATGGGTGCCTTTGTGGCTTTTTGCACCATGGCCATCATGTTCTACTATTCTGTGGTTACAGGATGGGCGTTAAAATACTTTTTGTCGGCTGCTACTGGAAATTTACAAACTTCAAGTTCCTCAGATTATTGGCAGCAATTCATCAACGGATATCAACCAGTTTTATTCCATCTGATGGCTCTCTTCATAGGTTGTCTGGTCATTTATCGGGGAATTAATCGTGGTGTAGAAAAAGCTAATCGAATTTTGATGCCGTCTCTGATTGTTTTGCTGATTATTGGTGCGGTACGGGCTTTAACTCTTCCCAATGCTCTCATCGGGTTGAATTACTTTTTTGAAGTTCGAATGGATTATTTATTAGATTATCAAGTCTGGCTGGAGGGTTTATCCCAATCTGCCTGGTCTACCGGGGCTGGTTGGGGATTAATTCTCACTTATGCTATTTATATCAAAGAAGATGAGGATGTGGTTTTAAATTCTTTCATTACCGGATTCGGAAATAATTCTGCCTCTTTACTGGCCGGACTGGCAATTATTCCGACTATTTTCTCTCTTACGCCTACTCTTATAGAAGCAGAAAATGCATTGAAAGCAGGAAATGATGGATTAAGTTTTATTGTCATTCCTCAGCTTTTTAGTAAACTTCCAGGCTCGGCATTATTTTCATCCATCTTTTTTCTGGCTCTTTTTTTTGCCGCCTTGACCTCGCTCATCTCCATGCTGGAGTTAGCCACTCGCATATTTATCGATTTCGGCCTGCCCCGAACAAAAGCACTACCATTGGTAGGTCTGCTTACCGCCGTATTAGGTTTACCTTCTGCTCTTTCATATTCATTCTTTCAAAATCAGGATTGGGTATGGGGATTGGGCTTGATAATCAGCGGGAGTTTCTTTATGTTTGCCATATTACGTTTTGGAGTTAATAATTTTAGAAAAGAATTTGTTAATATTATTCCTGATAATTCCAGAGCTGGCATTTGGTTCGAGGTGTTCCTGAAATATTTTATCCCAATCGAGGCCATTCTGTTGATCGGCTGGTGGTTCTATCGTTCGATTAAATGGAATCCCCATCATTGGTATAATCCTTTTCAAACTGATTCCTTAGGCACCTGTGTCGTACAATGGACATTACTCGTTTTGATGTTGATATCATTGAATAGACTATTTATTCATTTGCTTAAAAAGGCCCGAGCGTGAAATGAAAGTTTCAGCAATATTTATGATGATTTTAACTTTCGCTATTATTTGGGGCGGTTTTCTCTTTTTTATCAAAAAATTACAGAAGAAAGAGAAATCAAAAAGTTCTAAAAATTAACTAGAAAGTTGCGCGCTGATGATATATTATCCACAAGCTGTCAAAGAAATTGAGCAAGGTCATATCGACCCGGCCTATCTTCTTTTCGGGGAAGAACAATTATTAGCCGATGAACTCATTAAGCGAATCAAACTAAAATATTTAACCACGCCAGAATCAGAGCTAAACTATTTTTTACGTTATGGGAATGAAGAATGCATGGACGATGTGATCTCTTTATCGGCAGGTCGTGGATTATTTTCAGAAAGAAAATTGATTATCCTCAAAGAAGCTGATTCCCTTCATCAGACAGAAGTAGAGCGTCTGGTGAATTTATTGCGCAAACCCCATGAGGATATCTGCTTCATTTTACACGCCGCCATCCCCAACCTTTACCAAAGTCAATTAAAAAAAATAGAAGCGATGGTTACCAGTGTTAATTTATTACCGCTTCGGCCAGATGAATTAAAGAACTTTATCATAGAAGAGTTTAAAAAACACAATCAGTCCATTCAACCGGAGGCGGTTGATCTGTTATTGTTCATGGTAGGAAATCAGTTAACCGATCTGCTGATGCAAATCCAGCAGGTAGCCCAATTAGTCGATCAACATTCGGTGATTGACACCCATACCATTCAGCAGATCGTAGGGAGTTACGCCAATCAAAATGTATTTGAGTACACGCGTTTATTAGGCAACCGGGAATCAAAAAAAGCGCAATACGTGTTGACAAATTTGCTAGAAAGCGGACAAAATCCGCAAACTATTATTTTCCAGATCATACGGCATTTTACGATGCTCTGGAAAATTAAAGGTCTAAGCCGGTTAGGGATCAATCAACCAGAGCAATTGCTCAAAGAATTAAAAACGTTCCCCAAATACCTCAATGAGTATATTGAGCAGAGCAAAAAGTGGCGATCGAGCGAATTGCAAAAAATCTTCACCTATATAACTGAAGCGGATAGAAACTTAAAAAATAACAGTTTAGATCCACAAATTGTTCTTGACATATTAAGTTATAAAATAATAAATTCAAATTAAATAATTGGGAACTTCAGAAAAAATGTTAACGTTAAAATTTCGGTTTTATGCATGATAACAAAAACCATAGATGAGAAAAAACCAAACATATCAGACGAGCAGCTGATTGCGCGTTTTCAACTGGGAGATGTTCAAGCATATGATATTTTGGTACACCGCTATAAAGATCAATTGTTGAATTTTGTATTTCGTTTTGTGGGGAATCGCACTGATGCCGAAGATATTATTCAGGAAACTTTCCTAAGGGTCTATCGCAATAAACATATGTACAAAGAAATTGCCAAATTTTCTACCTGGGTGTATACAATTGCCGGAAATCTCGCCAAGACCGAATTACGTCGTCGCAAACGCCATAAAATCTTTTCAGTCAGCAATTTTGTGAATGAAGAAAAAGATTTTGATATTCCAGATCGCGACCACAGTCCCGAAAAAAAAGTAGACAGCAGTATTCAGGAATCGATAATCCAAAAAGCCATCGAAAAATTACCCATAAAATTTAAAGAAGTTATTGTTCTCCGTGATATCCAGGGCTTTGCTTATGAAGAAATCAGCCAAATACTTAACATTCCCCTAGGAACTGTAAAATCACGGGTAAACCGGGGTCGGTTAAAATTACAGGAAGATCTAAAATTCCTATTCGAAAATACACAAAAAAATGTCATGGAAAGATAGAGAAAGGATTGCCTATGACGAATTGCGACAAATTCAAACTACACTACTCAGATTATATTGATGGAGAACTTCCGGCCGATCAATGCCAGGAGGTGGATCATCATCTTACGCTATGCCCCACCTGCCGCGAAATTGTAAGACAAATGAAAATCATTCAGCAAAGCCTGAGACAAATTCCACAAATTGCTACTTCACCTGATTTTGAAGCGAAACTAAAACAACAGATATTACAACAGAATCCACATCGTTCTTTTGCTACTTTTCCATGGCAAAGCTGGAAACTTCCAGCAATGGGTTCAGCGATTGTACTGGCTACCGTTGGATTATTTCTGGTGCTGAACAATGACTCCGGACCAACCCTCCAATCATCTCCTAAACCTGAAAGCATTATTAACAACGCCGCCCCACAACTGCCAGGAAAGAAGAATCCCACGATTTCTGAAGGACGAAGCACGATGGCTACCGAAAGCACTACCCGTATTCTGGATGATTCTCTGCGAGCTGATTCAATGCGCATTAATCCCGAAGGAATCCAACCGGTTGGGGTAAAATAGCTCCATCGTAATCTTCCCTTCCACACAAAATATCCACAGTCGGAAAATAGACTGGAATTCTGGAACGATTATATCTATATTCTGGCGGGTTTTATATTGTCTGACTTATCGATGCAGAGCACGAATCTCCAGTCTTATTTACATAAGCGTTACAAGATTATCATATTTAGTGGTATTCTATTATTATTTATCTTGGGCTTCCTGCCTCAAAATTTGCTCTGGATAATCTTGAGCACCCTACTATTGATCATCGTCGTCTCGGTAGTCTCTTTGTATCAAAAAAATTTTCCCAAAAATTCGGTACAGGAAATTCCTATCGAAAAAGATGAAAGCACCACCGCCCAGCAGGATTGGATGAAGATTGAAAACGATCAGGATGTGGAACACATCTTTCAACTATTTTTAGAAAATTCCCTTCAATTGATCAAGCAGGTATTGGTAACCAACACTGTCGTTTTGCTATTCATCAATTATTCAAAAAAAGAATTTAGTATACGTCATCGAGTAACTAAACATCCTGAATCTCTCATTCCACAGAACACTTTTGAGATCTCAAAAGGTCTACCAGGACTGGTATTGAGAAACCGACAAGCATTAATCGAAAATCATTTACCACCCGGACAGGAAATCATTCCCTATTATCGGACGAATGATAATCCTGCTCGCTCTTTTGCCGCGGTTCCTGTTTACTATAAAGATTTTATTTTTGGCATTCTGTGCATTGATAGTGATGTGGAAGAAGCGTTCAGTAATGATGATCTCGACATCCTAAAACATTTCGGTAATCTCATTTCTATTCAGCTTTTCGGCAGCAATAAGCTCTATGAATATGAGGCGGAAAACTGGCTGGCAAATACCTTATTTGAAGTCAGTCAGCAAATGAATCAGCTGGCTTCGGTCGATCACTTATGGAATTATTTGATGAAAAAAATTCCGGATATCATCCAATGCGATCGATTATCGATTTCCGAGAAGTTAAATGATACGACGGCGCAAATTGTTCAAATTAACGGAGGAATAGGTAATTTAAAAAATTTTCGTCAGTTTTCACTGAATGAAGGCATTGTTGGTTGGGTTATCCGCAAGAATCAACCTCTGCTGGTTGAAGATTTTTCCAATAAAGAAAATTATGTTCCCCGTTTTTTCTCTCAGGAAACTTCCTCTGCTGAATATTTATCACTGCTCGCCCTTCCCATTACCAGTGGCAAAAACGTTTTAGGAGCCATTTGCCTGGAAAGCTTTAAACCTAAAAACTTTAAAGAACAACATAAACGAATTCTGCTGACCATTTGCAATCATGCTGCCACGATTTATTTAACCAATCAGTCTATTCACTCGCTGCGTCAAATCAGTTTCAAAGACCCTGAACTGGACATTGAAAATATAAATGCTTTTAAATATATATTCCCTAAAGAATACCGCCGCGCCACCCGATTGAATTATCCTGTTTCTTTACTCTATATTCGTAGCCATCTTCAAATGAAGGAACCTAGTTCTACTATCGAAAATCATTCGTTAAACGATTTTTTAACTTTAATATTGCCCTTGATCGATAAATCTGATTATATTTTTCGCCTTTCGAAAGATACTTTTGCAATTTTGCTCTGCGGTGCTGATGGATCGGCAAGCAAAGCAATTGCAGAGAATATCGTACAGAAAGTGAATGACAAAAAGTTATGGGCGGATGGTTCAGTGGTAGATTTTTATGTCAATATTGGGATTGTTTCACACTCCTGGTTAACAGGGGATGGTGAGAATGCCCTGGAGTTAGGAGAGCAAACCGTTAATCAGGCGAAACAGCAAGGCATGAACAAAATCGCACACTATTCACCAACCGCTACCACTGAAAATAAATAAGTTTACGAGCGTAAAAAGATATGAGTCCATTCAGAATAAATAAAAAGGAGTAAAAGATGGCTAAAAAACAAGATTTTGCATCAAAAATTGCTAAATCACAAAAAAAGGCTTTCAGTTGTCCAGTGTGTGGAGATGTCTATAGCTTTGTTAAAAAAGAAAGCGCCTATTTTTCGGAGAGTTCCAGTAGCTGGAAATACAAAATGAAAAGTTATAAAGTATGTAAGTGCAATGAAAAAGAAGTATACGCCTGAGAATGAATGGTGAATCTATCTTTTAGTAAAAAATAATACCGCGATTTTATAATTTTTAAGTGAGTTGGGAGCGCTTCCTCAGGAGTTGGAATAGGACCATTAGATTCTTACAGAATTTCAGTTCGGTTTGAGGGTTTCTTTTTTTCAATACAGATAGAACCGATTACAAAGTAACCGATTTTGAGAGTCGAATGACTTTGACACGATTTATATTTCTATTGAGTGACTCCGGATTTCGATATTCAAAGGATATATCATATGACTCATATTGTAAAAAAGGTGATAGAATGATTAGAAACCTGACCCTGTCTTCTCCTGATTGATGATTAGATCAAAACTGAATAATCGTCTATTTCAATAGCTGATGAAGAAGTTGGGAAACAATTAAAACAAAAACTGAGGGAGGAAAAATCATGGAAAATAAGGGATTAAAGGAGTTGCAAATTGGTGAAGAATTTGCCGGGTATTGTATTATTCGTAAAAAAGAATTGAAGCGGAAAAAAAATGGAGATTTTTTTCTCAAATTAGAACTGGGAGACCGCAGTGGCCGCTTAAGTGGAAAGATCTGGCATGACGCAAAAGAATATTACAATGAATTAAAAGTGGGTCAGGTGATTAAAATGAAAGGTACTATTCAGACTTACCGGGGTAATAAAGAAATTCAGATTCATCAGTTTCGCCCTGTTCAGGAAACAGAAGAAAAAATAGTAAATAAATTAATTCCTCGAAGTAGCAGAGACATTCAGGTGATTAAACAACAATTTTTACAACATCTGGATTCTATTACCAACAAATATTTTCGCATGTTATTCCGGCAAATTTTCAGGACCGATAGTGATCTAGAAAAATTTTTAAGCCGTCCTTCCGGAAAACTCTGGCACCATAACTATCTCTATGGAAATCTGGAACACCTTGTTTGTTTATTGGATATGAGCGATACCATTGCCGTCCACTATCCTTCCATAAAAAAGGAATTGCTTAAAACGGCTATCATCGTGCGCCATCTCGGAAACACACTGGAATTTCACACTGCCGGATTCATTGATTATACTACTCTTGGCCGTTTGCTTGGTCATTCAATATTATCGCTCCAGCGCTTGTTGCCTGAAATTGATTCCATTCCTGATTTTCCTGAAGAATTAAAAATTCAGCTTTTTCATCTTATTTTAAGCCAGGAAAATCAACCAGAAAAAACTGCTTCGGTTTTACCTATGACGGTAGAAGCCATCATCCTTAACCAACTAATCCAGCTGGATGTATTAACGAATGCGGCTCATCGAATCATTCAAAATGATCTCATGCCAGACAGTCGCTGGACAAAATTTAATAACCTGCTGCAACGATTTTTATACGTTCCAGTAGATAAAGAAGATAATTAATTTTAAGGATGATCTGTTTGCGCTGCGAACGCTAATTGACATAAACACTACGGAAGTTAACCCAGCGCTCCACCATGTGTCTGAAATTCTTGATCTTGAAGGGTTCCACCAGATAGTCCATGTGACAGAACTGTGGAAATCTGCTCAGCTGTTCACGAGAATTCAGGCTGGAAATCATGATAATCGGAATACGATTAAATTTGTCGTTCCGTCGAATTTTTTCTAAGAACTCCAGATGAAGCGGATTGTTTACATTTACAATCAACAGGGAAGGTTTAACATTCTTTATAGAGTCTAAGGAAGGGGGATTATCAGTATTGAGATAAGTCCGGTATCGATAAGTGTCCAACAAATCTTTGATTAGTTTCGCTCTATCCTGGGTATTTTCGTAGACCAATATTCTCATTACTTTTCTCCTTCCATAACAAGTGTATTAGTTTCACATTTGCATTTGATATTTCAAATATATTGCCAAAAAAAATTAGACTAAGTAATTAATTATTATTACATTAAGAAAAAAAGTGGTTTTACTTCAATAAATACATTATGTTGAGGCACTTAGAAGTGAGGAGTGATTGTATAAAATGCAATGCGGGTTATAACCTATTGCAATAAATGCAATATTATTTCTCCAGCTTGGACATAAGGGTGCGATAGTTAATCTTCAATAACTTACAGGCTTCTTTTTTATTTCCGTTTTTCTGTTCCAGTACCATTTTGACATAAATCCGGTTCAGTTCAGCTAAAGTGAGCTCACTGGCTAAAGCTTTATCCAGAAAGCTATCTGATTGTTCGATGATATCCGGAGGCAAATCCGGAATATCTATCTTCTCCGTACCGGTAATGATTAAACGCTTGATTACATTTTCTAATTCACGCACATTACCTTCCCAGCGCAAGTGAGAAAGGTAGGCGATTGTGCGACTGGTAATTTGTGGTACCGACAGATTGTTTTCCTGGCAAAAGTTTTCCATGATGTGATAGATTATCGCTGGAATGTCGTCGGGTCGTTCCCGCAGCGGGGGAATATGAATAGGAATAACATTAATACGATAATATAAATCCTCGCGAAATTTTTTCTGTTCTATTAGCTGCAACAGATTCCGGTTAGTGGCACACAATAGGCGAAAATCAACCTCGATTTCCTTCTCTCCACCCAGCCGGAAGAATTTTTTTTCTTCCAGAACCCTGAGCAATTTAGTTTGTAATTCCAGAGGCATTTCTCCAATTTCATCGAGAAATACCATCCCCTGATTTCCCAATTCTAATTTTCCTCTGGTGGTTTTTACCGCCCCGGTAAAGGCACCCTTTTCATAGCCGAAGAGTTCACTCTCTAAAAGATTAGCTGGCATGGCGGCACAATTAATCGCAATAAACTTTTGACGGTAGTACTGACTCCTTTCAAAAATATGGCGCGCAACGACTTCTTTTCCCACGCCGGATTCCCCACTGATCAATACCGGTTCTGAGCTGTCTTTAATCTTTTCAATCAGATTCAATATATTTTGCATGGACTGACTAACAGCGACAATATGATCAAAATGCAGATTATTTTTTAATTTAGAGCGCAGTTCATGATTTTCACGCTCCAGCTTAAGCATTCGTAATGCCTGTTTAATTAAAAATGGTAGCTCTTCTTCTATGTTTTCACCTTTAGAGAAATAGGAATATGCTCCCTGCCGCTGAGCCTCTAAAGCATATTCATGATCTTTAAATGAAGTGACCACGATAACCTTGGCATCATGTCCCTTTTTGATGATCTCTTCCAGCAGGTTCAAACCGTCTTTAATCTGAGGTAAACCCAGATCTAAAATGATGAGATCAGGTAAAAATTCCTGAAATACTTCTAATGCTTCCTTTTTATTGAAGGCTAACTTCAATTCATATTGTTGACCGATCCATTTTCGATAACTCTCGGCCCACATTACATTATCTTCAATAATTAATATTTTTTTGGGATCCTCCATTGCCAGTCCTTCTATATTATATAAGGTAAGCGTATATTAAAAATGGTTCCTTTCCCTAATTTGCTGGTGACATCGATGAAACCACGATGAGCCGTAATAATTTGACGCACAATAGCTAACCCCATTCCATTTCCCCCTTCCCGTTTGCGAGTGGTAAAAAATGGATCAAAAATCTTATCTAAGAATTCTTCCGGAATTCCTTCTCCATCATCTAAAAATTCAATATATATCCAGGTAGTGCGACGGAAATCTGATAAGGGTCGTAAAGGCCGAGTTGTAATTTTTATTCGACCTTTATTATCCTTTATGGCCCCAATACTGTTCTCACAGAGATTTAAAAAAACTCTTTGCATCTGATCGACATCTACATTTAGCTGAGGAATACTATCAGAATAATTTCTCTCCAGACGAATATTTGGAGGTATTTTGATTAAATCTAATGTCATATCAATCAAGTGATTGACATTCACCAGGCTGAGATGTAGTTCTTTGGGGCGAGCATAGTGCAACAAATCTTTTACTAATTTTTCAGTATAGTTTGCATGCTGTTTGAGCTGGGGATTATTGCGGGTCTCCAGTTTGACTAAAGTGATGAATGACTGAAAATCGTGTGCCAATTGAGAAGCCAGTAGTCCAAGTTCAGCCATCTTTTGTGATTGAACCATTTTCTGGATTTCCTGAATATTCTGAAAAGCATGAGAGGCCCTCATCGATAAAAATCTGGCAAATTTTAAATCCTTTTTAGATATTTGAAAAGATTTTCTTTCTCCTCCCAGCATGATAAAACCCTGCAACCCGCTCTGTGATACCATGGGAATGACCATGTAGATATGATATTCATCCAGCAATTGATACAGAGCAGATTTAGGTGAAAGTTCAAACCGATTGATAATCGCACGATTAAATTCCAACGTTTCAATGAAGGGAGAGTTGGAAATGGATAGCAAGTTTTCAATTTTCTCTCTCTCGAATCCACTTAGATAAGTGATTTGATACGGCTTCACATCAAACTGAGATCTGATAATTGCCACTTTGGTGCATTGCAAGACTTTTAGAGAAAGGTCGCCAATAAATTGAGCCAGCGCCTGCGGATCGATATATTTTTCAGTTTCGTTAACCAGCACTTCCAGTTCTTTTTCTAAATCGTACTCCTTCTGATAATTTTGCTTGGTCAATTTGGGTTGGATAATGGTATCAAAGATCTGGTAAATCATCAGCAGACCGAGAAGAAAGGGAACGTTCATAAAATAAATTTGAAAATTATTTACCGGGAAAAGAAAAGCGATCAAAATGAAAAAAATGGCGCTTATTAAGAAAAAGGAAAATGAGCGATGTACAGTAGAATCAATTTCAAGCAACTGAAATTTAGTTGCAAAATGCAAAATGGAAATACTAAATACAAAATAACTCAAATAAAGTGCTGGATGATAAAATCCCCAAAAAGGAAGAAGTTTCAGAAAAGTAAAAGTGACAACTAATACCGGCAATAGTGTCGTCAATAGAAACTTTACATTTGCCGCCTCAATCTGTCTTTTTTCAATCTGAATTTTTTGGAAAAGATTAAAGATGAGATATCCAAAAGTAAAATAGAAATATCCTATCATAATAATATAAAATTTACTATAAACCGGAAAATAGATTCCCTGATAATTCATCCCTCTCAATCCCATTAAATCCAATAAGGCCAGGACACTGAGTGCCAGACTAATCAGAAAAAAGAATGAGGACCTGAGGTTTAAAGTTGGGATTTTAATTCCGGAAGAATAGGTTTGATGCAGATACACTAGAACTGGTGGAATAAAAATTTCAGTGATAAACTGAACCTTAAAAACTGTTCGCAAAAAGGATTCAGATAATGGAGCTAAATAAAAAAGCACGCACAATTGAATGATAATAAACTGCAGGTTCAGGTAAATAAAAATTGGAGAGATAATGCTAGGCAGTTTCTGACGAAAAATAGTGAGTATAATCCAAATATGGAGTACAATAAAAAGCGAAAACAAAAATCCAGTTAGATGAACATACATGGCCAATTTAACCGATCCAGATTAATGATTTTTTGATTCCTCCCACAGTCTATCCATTTCCTCCAATGATGAATGGTATATAGATTTGTTATTTTCAGCCAACTTTCTTTCGATATACTGAAAGCGAGATATAAATTTATTTATGGTTTTCCGTAACGAGTCCTCTGCATTTATCTTTTGAAATCGGGCAAGATTCACCAGCGTGAAAATTAAATCTCCCAACTCATTTTCAATTTCTTCTGGATTTTTTTCCTGAATAGCCTGTTCCAACTCCGAAATTTCTTCCCGTAATTTATTAAAAATCCCATTCACGTTATTCCAGTCAAAACCTACCTGTGCTGCTTTCTCCTGAATTCGTTGTGCACGCAACAACCCACTGAGTTGCAAAGGAATTCCTGCTAAAACAGAATCACGCTGCTCCTGTTCAAACTTAATTTGCTCCCAGTTATTTTTAACCTCATCTTCATCTTTAACTTTGACTTCTCCGAAAACATGAGGATGCCTTCTAATCAATTTTAGATTAATTGAAGCAATTACATTCTCTAGGGTAAATCGGCTTTTTTCTTCGGCAATCTCAGCTTGAAAAACTATCTGCAACAGTAAATCCCCCAATTCTTTTTTCAACTCTTCCCAGTTTTCATTATCGATAGCTTCCACTGTTTCATAAGCTTCTTCCAGTATGTATTGGCGTAAACTCTGCGGAGTCTGTTTTAAATCCCAGGGACATTCTTTGCGTAAACGCTTCATGATAGAGACTAGCTGTAAAAACTCTGATTCAAGACTCATTTAAATCCTCGATTGCATTTTTTACAATTTAATTTACATCAAACATGGTCAAAGTAAAACATTAATTGTAAAGATTTGAAAATAAAACTATCATAGAATTTAACAGATTCTAAATTATAAACTCATTCTTCCAAACCGAATGTATTTTTTACAATATAAAGAAAATTAATTTTAATTCTGGTCGTAGTATCTTTAAAAAATATTTTCGCGCTTACTCTCAAAGCCATAATGACTATATATTCTATTCATCTCCAGGTGAGCAGGAGATTTTTTTTAACTTAAGATGTGAACCATTTAACCTATTAAAGGCAATGCTTATGGAAGGAACATCAAAAAAAATAAATAGCAACATCCCCGAAATTCTCAAGAAATATAAGGCAATTGCGGTCGTTGGAATTTCAGATAATCCAAAACGAGATTCATATCTTGTTGCCCGGTTTATGCTTTCCCGGGGTTATACGGTTTATCCAATAAATCCTATGGTTAAGGAGGTTTTGGGACTGCCGGCCTATCCTTCACTAAGTGCACTGCCCTATCCGGTTGAACTGGTGGACATCTTCCGTAAATCTGAATATGTCCTGCCAATTGTGGAAGAGGCTATCCAAAAGGGTGCTCATGCGGTCTGGATGCAAATTGGAGTAGTCAATCCCACTGCAGCCCAAAAAGCCCTCGACGCCGGCTTAGAGGTTGTCATGGATCGTTGCTGGAAAGTGGAATATTTAAACCATTTTTCAATGAATATTTAATGAATGAAGTCAACAGGAAATGATGATAAGAAAGATGAATGTAAAAAACAGAAAAACTTCTTTTCCTGATATTTTGTAACTTTTTACCGATATATGAATTTATTATATGTAAAAATTTTCGAACAAGGAAGAGACATATGCCATTGTTTAAATATCGTTGTCGCGACTGCCAGGAAGAATTCGAAGAATTGGTATCCTTCGACAGAAGCAATGATATGGAATGCCCATCATGCCAAAGTCATAATACAGAAAAATTACTTCCGACCTTTGCCACTTTAGGATCAAACTCTTCCAGCAAGTCGGCCAGTTCTTGTGGAGGTGGGCGAGGCGGTTTCAGCTGAGGATAACATTTTCCAACGGTAGGATACCGTTAATAAAATCGTTATATTCTTCCCAGAATAGAAAATTTTATCTCATGAATTTGTGAGGCTGGGAAAGCGTCCAAACCCGATCCCACAGTTTTCAAATCGAGATAATAACGGTGGTGATACTTCAGATCTAATTCTATTTTTCTTCTTATATTCACTTGAAATAAAAATAAAAATTTGACTCCCCTTTCAGATAAAAGGATTGAGCGATGGACATTTGATACATCCGGCTCAGTTTCATATAACCGCAGATCATAATCCGGAATATCAAACTCAGACCACCGTAACGTTATCCTGATATATTTATGTTTCCAGGAAATTTGATGGCTGATAGCCGTACCATAAAAGCGATGGAGCAGTGCCAATGGTTTTGCCCAGCTCAGTTGTATATAATTTTTCACCTCGATTCTATCTGCTAACTGAAAATTATAGTCAATGGAAATGACCTGCCGTGATTTCTCAAAATTGCTCACTTCCAGTGAATTCAAGGAACGATAATTTTTTTGAAATTTTAATCGAATTTGTTGACGGCTAAATCGGTGTCCAGTTTCGAAAACATAATCTTGTTTTACAACAGGAACCTCATTGGCCAACTGCACATTTCTATAAAAATGGACATATCCGCCAATATAAAAATTAGAAATCAGTCGATAATTCAGTATCACTGCACACCCGACTCGGTTTCCGGGAATGCTGCTCATCGATCCAGGTACCCGACCATGCCATGCAACATATCGGGGATGGTGATAATAACCAGACCACTCGAACTTCACCTGGTTATTCTGGTAATACAAACTCTGTTGAAATGCCGGATATTTTTGGGCTAAAAGAACATATTCACCTCCAGGTTGAAAATTCTCACCTTTTTTTAGATATGCAACACTTTGATAACTGTAATTTTGCGGGAATTTCTCATAATACGGTTTATGGTGCTGAAAAACCAAACCCATCTGGGTATCGAAGTCTCCAAAGCGGGCAACAAGACTTAATCCCAGCAGCTGTTCACCTATATTCCGCTTATTCTCAACTTCCCGTTCCGTGCGATGGAGTCCACTGGTAATCACACTTGTAAAATAGCGGTGATTCTCAGTGAGAAAACCATCCAGATAATTGTGGGAATAAAAAAAAGTAAATATTTTCTGTGGGAGAAACTGATAAGAGATCGAAATTCCTCGCAAACAACCACTTTCTATACTCGATTTGTTGCCGATAGCAATACCAGAAAAAGCTTTTATCTGTGGTAAACAATGAATCGAAAAAGGATCTCCATAAGGGGAATCGAGAACAAGACCTGTCCCGTATCGCTGGTAAAAATCTCCCAACAACACCGAATATTTTTGCTGAGGCTGAAGAAAACGAATGTAAAAACTGCCATAATCAAAATAATTGGCTTCACCCGGATCTTTTTCCCACAATACGCCACCAGAAATCCATTGACTGGTTTGAAAAAGTATTCGTTGTTGAAGATAAAAAGGATTGTGATAGATTTGTTTTCGAAAACCTTTTCTGAGTGGTAACTCCAATTTGCTACGAATCCTGTATATCAATAAGGGGGTGATTCGAGGAGATGAGACCGTAAGCATTGGTCGGATAGCCATTAATAATTCCTCTGACATTCCTTCAATAAGCAAAAGCTCTTCAATGCTCTTGATTTCGCGAACTTTATTTCGATATGTTGTAATTTTTCTTGCTAATCGAGAGTCAATGAAGGGAATCCTCAGAAGTTCTTCTGGAGAAGCTTTATTGAGATTGAGAGGTTGTTCTAATAGTTCCCATAGATGGTCGATCCAGCCTTGATCACTGTATTCTTCCTCTCCAATTCCTTCGATAATTGAGGTGATTATCTCAGAATTCTGCGAGAAAGACTCTGAACAGACGAAAAGTAAAAACAGCAAAAGATTCACCACCAGGGCCATAATTAACACGGCTTTCAAGATAGAAAATCCTGCGATAAATTTTTCGGATTAACTCCGATCGAATATATGAAAAAGAGAGCAATTAATCAAGTCCACCAGGAATTTTTATGATATTCAATAATATAAATAGTTCTTCTGATACGAGCAGAAAGGAAGCATTTGAACAATCAGAAACATTTTTATTTTAAAGCAGGAGAGTAATAAAGAGTGTGTTCAGAAGATACGAAATCGAGGGTGAGAGTTATTTAATTACAGAAACTGGATTGCGGACATACTGGCAGTAATTTTTCAGCGGACAGGTTTCGCATTTGGGATTTTTCGCTTTACAAATCATCCTCCCATGCCAAATCAGCCAGTGATGAGCAGCAGACCAATCCTTTTGGGGAATGTTTTTCATCAATTGAAGTTCTGTTTTTTGGGGGGTATCAGCTTCTGCCAGGCCGAGGCGGTTGGCTACCCGAAAGACATGAGTATCCACGGCAATCGCATCTTTTTTAAATCCTACACTTAATACTACATTGGCAGTTTTACGCCCTACCCCCGGCAACTGAGTTAATTCTTCCAAACTTTCCGGAACTTCACCCTGATATTTATCGACTAAAATCTTGCAGGTCTCATAGATATGATTCGCTTTATTTTTATATAACCCAATCGATTTGATTCTTTTTTCCAATTCCCGTTTACCCAACCTTAAGAATGATGGAGCATCTGGACACTGCTTGAATAAACTATCCGTTATTTTGTTTACTTGTTTATCCGTGCTTTGCGCCGAAAGCATAGTGGATATCAATAATTGGAATGGACTATTGAATGTCAGGGCAGTAGAACGGTCTCCATATTCCGTTCTCAGTATTTTTAGAACTATTCGGATCTGCGAAGAAGTCAACATGGTGAAGTCTATTCCTGATTTTTAGATTGTTTCTGCATTATTTTCTGGAGCATTTCCGCGATCAGCACAGGCATGTCAGCTCTGTTCTTTTCATTTAATTCTATGAGTTTGATATCTTTTCGCTGACGTACATTCTCAATCCATCCCCCCGCTGATAATGAAATGGTAGCAATGAACGGAATGGTGTTTTGCAGGCAGTATTCAATGAAATTTCTAAACTCCACTGATAAACTTTCCATTTTGCCAATTTCATCAATCAACCATAGCTCAGGTTTCTGAATTTCTTTTTGTAAATGGGCTATCACCTCATTTAAAGCGGATAGATTCACTCCATATTTACCAATCTTATAAAGGGAAGCAAATTTTATATGCGCCAGGGTCTTTTCCAATCCATCAAAGGTGGTGATGAGAAATCCTTCGCGCTGACCTTCTTTTCTGATTTCCTGAGTATAAAATCCAGCAACTTGATAGTGAGATAATCGGCGGGATAATTGATAAATCACTGTCGTTTTTCCGACTCCGGGTTTACCGGTAAGCAAAATGTTTTTCTCATTCATAAATTAATTTCTGCTCTATTCACAGTTACCAACCTCTCACTTTTCCCAAAGAATTATTTTCAATCCAAATCGGCCCTACCCAACCTGCAATTATAATGCTCTCAGACTCATTTTGGAAAATTTATTTCAGAAAAACAAAAACAGACTTACACCATATTTTTATTTGTCTTAAAATTTAGATATGTAAAAAAATGATTTTTACTTTTTTCCAGATTCACCGATTAATTTTAAGAATTCCTGCTCGTTTAGAATTTTTATCCCCAACTGCAGCGCTTTATGATATTTAGATCCCGGATCATCTCCCACCACCACAAAATCAGTTTGGGTGCTCACACTGCTAGCCACTTTTCCTCCTTTCTGTCTTACCAGGTCTGCGGCCTCATCCCGTGATAAACCGGTCAATCCGCCGGTGAAAACAAAAACTTTATCTTTGACAGCCTCTAATTCTTTCCTTTCCATCTGCCGGGTTTCCTGTAAATTAACGCCGGCTTCTTTCAGCTTTTTGATGACTCTCTGATTATCCAGGTTAACCAAAAAAGTATACACACTATGAGCAGTAGTTTCACCAATTCCAGCGATGGAGTCTATCTGCTCCTCGGAAGCCTCCGACAGAGCATCGAGCGAATGAAAATTCTGAGCTAATAATCTAGCGGCACCTTCTCCCACATAAGGAATACCCAGGGCAAAGATGACCCGTTCCAATGGTCTTTTCTTGCTCTTTTCGATGGCTTCCAGCAATTTTCTGGCACTCTTATCCCCCATCCTTTCCAGATTTGCAATCTGTTCATGCTGTAAAAAGTATAAATCACCATAATCTTTTATTAAACCATTCTTCAGCAACAGATCGATTATTTTTTCGCCTAAGCCTTCTATATCCATGGCGCGACGAGAAGCGAAATGTTCAATTCTTCGTGCGACCTGTTCGGGGCACCCTACATTTGTACAGCGGAGAGCGACTTCTCCTGTTTCACGAATCAATGGGGAATGACAGACTGGACAAGTGGTGGGAGGACTGTACGGTTTTAAATGACTTTTTCGCTTTTCGATAGCAACGCGAACGACCTTAGGAATCACATCCCCACCCTTTTCCAGCACCACATAATCCCCGATTCGCACATCCAGGCGTTGAAGTTCTTCGGCATTGTGGAGAGTCGCACGGCTAACCGTGGTTCCCAGCAATTGCACCGGTTCCAGAATGGCCACCGGGGTAACCACCCCGGTTCTTCCCACCTGCCAGACAATGTCCTTTAACTGAGTTTCGGTTTGCTCGGTTTGAAATTTAAAGGCAATGGCCCAGCGAGGACTTTTAGCCGTGCTACCCAGACGAAGCTGTTGCTGGAGAAGGTTTACTTTCACCACTATACCATCGATATCATAAGGAATTTCTTCTCTTTTTTTCTGCCATTCGTCCCAAAATTGAATGACTTCTGAAATATTTTTACACAGGCGGTAATGGGGATTCACCGGAAATCTTAGTTCTCTTAAAATATTCAATCCATCATAATGCGTTTTTATCGGATGATTTTCGAACAAGGGTTCGATCCAGTAACAAAACATTTTCAGAGGTCGTTGGGCCACCAGTCGCGGATCTTGTAATTTGAGAGAGCCTGCGGCCGCATTGCGCGGATTGGCAAAGGGCAACTCACCGTTTTCGACTCGTTCTTTATTCAGCTGAATTAAATCTTCACGATGGAGGTACACTTCGCCACGGACTTCAATATTTTTTAAAAAATCCTTGCTGGTATGAAGGCGCAGAGGCAGGCTTCTGATGGTTTTGACGTTTTTACTCACATCATCTCCCTGCTCACCGTCACCGCGAGTAGCTGCCCGCTGAAAAATACCGTTTTCGTAAATAAGACTCACCGCTAATCCATCAATCTTAAGCTCACAGACATATTCATACGATTCATTCGGAGCCAAAAGCGACTTTACTCGTCGGTCAAAATCTCTTATTTCTTCTTCATTATAGGTATTGGCTAGACTTAACATGGGTTTGCGATGACGAACAACTGGAAAAATCTTAGTTGGTTCTCCGCTTACCCGTTGAGTGGGGGAATCCGGTGAAATAAACTGGGGATATTTCTTCTCTAATTCCTCCAACCTCTTCATCAACATATCATATTGCTGATCGGTGATCTCTGGTTGAGCCAGAACATAATACAAATAATCATGGCGATTGATTTCAGCCCGAAGTTTTTCTATTTCCGCTCTGATTTTTTCATCGCTCATGCTACGACTCCTCTATTTAAAAATGATGTCCTCTCTTTACTTTTTCATTTGAATGTTATCAATATTTTGTTAAAATTTAATTATAATGAAGAAGATTTTTATTATAATATTTTTTCTGGTGTGCGGATGCACCAATCCTTTTGACACCCGTGATCCCAGAACCCCTCAGATCACGAATCCCATTCAACCTCTTAGCAATTTGCAAAGCAATCCCGATTCTTTATTGCGTCAGCTGCAATATGCCTTTCAAGAACCAAATTGGAATTATTATGAGGCACTACTGGTTAATCCAAGCGTATACCCCATAAATTTTACTTTTATTCCGCAACAAGATGCCGCCTATCGACTGGTCGGCTGGAATCGACAGGATGAATTGAATTATTTTCGAAAACTCATTACCGACAAAACGAAAAATGATTTAATTCTTCAAATATACAATGTCCAGGGACCTGTCCAAATTGGAGCCTCACAGGATACTTTACTGCTTCAATTTTATTATCAAATAGAAATTAATTTAAAAGTCCGCAAAGAATATTATGAAGGACAGGGGGTCTTTCGAATCTTTCGTTCTCCCCAATCATTATGGTACATTTATTTCTGGGAAGATCTACAACTGGCTCTAGGAAATGCAGATAGCACCTGGTCAATTCTAAAAGCAAACTATCGGTAATTATGAAACCCTGGTTATTGAGCATTTTAGTGATTACTTTTTACTTTTCCTCCTGCGAAAATCCCTTTGCTCCTGCTCTGGCCGATCAAAATGCTTCTCATTCCCACCTGATTACTCAACAAAAAACTCCCCAGGAGGTGTTAACAAATTTTCGATATGCCTACACTTTCAAAGATTCACTGGTGTATAGTGAAGTCTTAGATAGCACTTTTCTGTTTAAAAGCATTGATTATAATGTTTATCCTCCTACACCCATCGAATGGGGGCGCGATACTGAATTGAGAACTACCGGTGGAATGTTCCGTTACTTTCGGACACTGGATGTGGTTTGGAATACTCTGTCGTTTCCGGATACTATATCACCTCCGCCTGATTCTCCGGAATTCACCGGATATGTCATTGAACACCACATCACTTTCACCCTAACCCTGGATGGAGGCAGAGCTATTCCACCCCTTAACGGTGAAGTACTTTTCCAATTTACTCAACGAGGTCAAAAATATTATATTTCATTCTGGGAAGATTTGAAAATCTAAAGGAATATCTATGATGAAAAGATTGAATGTATTATTAGATGATCTGGCGGCTATGCGATCCATATTTCCTGACGGTATGGTTGACCCGGTGCGTTTCGGTCTTCTGGCCGAGAATGCCGGTCTGCATGGTCTGGTATGTACGTACTCGACCTCACCCAAAGGAATTTCTGAAAGAGATCTTCGGTTGTTAAAAGAGTTAAATCGATCATTTTTCAACATGAGAATCCCATTGCAAAATGACGCGATGCGTCTGGCCTTGTCTATTGTGCCCGATATGGTGACGCTTCTCACGGTAAAACCGAATGAACCTCGTAAAATTTCACCATTATCACTGGAATCCTTAACCGGTGAAATCACCGAAATAATTTCTAATTTACAGTCCAATGATATCGCCGTATCCGTTTTGGTACAGCCTGAAATCGATTTTATTAAGGCAATTAGCAAATTATCCATCGATTATGTGGAAATCGATGTTACTGAATTTACTTCTGCTCCTGATACCAACGACGAAATGGTGGCTCTGGATAAAATTAAAACAGCAGCGCTGGCGGTTGGAAAATGGGGAATCGGGGTTAATTGTTCTGGACAAATTGGTTTCGATGACTTACCGGCTCTGGCTCAAATTCCAAATCTTGAAGATATTGTCATGGATTCAGAATTCATTCAACGCTGTATCTATTCTGGAATCGACCGTACGGTGCGAGAGGCGCTGGAAATTATCCGATCCCGGGAATTAGATTAATTAATAAAACCACCCTGAGGCCAACTTAGACGCAGAGGTGAAAAAATGATGAAAGTAGTTTCGGCTAAGGAAATGAGAGAATTAGACCGACATACCATTGAAAAGATAGGCATCCCCGGGATGGTTTTGATGGAAAACGCCGGCAAGTCCACCTTTCATATTATTGATAGATTGTTTTCAGATGCACTCTCACTTCACATCGCCATCTTCTGCGGAAAGGGTAATAACGGCGGGGATGGATTTGTTATTGGCCGTTACCTGTGGAATAAAGGTGTCCCCATAAAAATCTATTTAGTGGGAGAAGCGTCGGATTTGCAGGGTGATGCTAAAAGAAATTACGATATTCTGAAAAAAATTGGTCTGGATATTTATCCAATTCGTAAGAAATCCGATCTCTCGCCCATTTTGAAATCTCCGCCCGATTTAGTGGTTGACGCCTTATTGGGAACCGGAATTTCCGGGGTTGTTTACGGGTTTATGAAGCAGGTCATCGATGCCATAAACAGTCTGCCCTGCCCGGTGATTTCGGTTGACGTACCCTCGGGATTGAATTCTGACAGTGGAACAGTGGAGGGACCAGCCGTTCATGCTAATATAACGGTGACCATGGGATTACCCAAATACTGTCACGTGTTTTATCCCGCCAGATCACATGTAGGCGATTTATACATTGCTGATATCGGGATTCCAAGATCACTGCTTGACTCGTCTGACCTCAACGTTCAGATTGTAGAAAAAAATGATATCGTTCTGCCTCCCCGTGAGCCGGATACCAACAAATATCGTTGTGGGAAGGTAGCGGTACTCGCCGGTTCAAAAGGTTTCACCGGTGCAGCTACTCTTACTTCCGACGCCGCTTTAAAATCTGGAGCAGGCCTGGTAATTCTGGCAATTCCAGACCAACTCAATCCTATCCTGGAAATGAAATTGACTGAAGTAATTACCAGACCATATCCCCAGCCGCAGTTTCTCGATCCGACCGAGCCTGCAATTGCTGAATTATTGGATTGGTGTGATGTACTGGCTATCGGGCCGGGTTTAGGACGCTCTGTTCCCACCCAAAAGGCCATCTTGAAACTGTTACAGCACTTTAAAAAACCCACCGTTATAGATGCCGATGCCCTGTATGCACTCTCTCAAAGTCCGGAAATTCTTAAGCGACATTTGGCTGAATGGATTCTTACTCCTCATCATGGTGAATTCATTCGCTTTTACCCAAAGCTGGATAAAAAAGAATTTCAACATCAATTCATCCAGCTTGCGCAACAGTTTGCAAAAGACTATGAATTAACACTTCTTCTAAAAGGGGCCCCTTCTCTGGTAGCCAGTTCTGATGGAAATATTTATGTGAATCCAACCGGCAATACGGGATTAGCCAGTGGAGGAACCGGTGATGTTTTAACTGGACTGGTGGCCGGACTGTGGGCTCAGGGTTTATCACCTTCAGCCGCCGCCTTTACCGCTAATTATGTGCACGGCCTGTGTGCAGATGATATCGCCGCAGAGAAAACCGCTTACGCTTTAACTGCCACAGATCTTATCGCTCATTACGGATTAACTTTGTACAAACACTTCACCGACCAAGATCTTTCGAACAAAGTAAAATAGAGTGAAAATCGTTTAGAATGACTCAAATAGTAATAGGGATATTTTACAGAAAAGCAATGATTATAAAGGGCAAACTATTCATTTTTTTTTCTTTTGTGATCCTCATTTTATAAAAAAGATACTTTTTAAAAAATCATCCGATAATAAAATGATAAAATTTGTATGTGAATTAAAAGTTTAAGACAAATTCTAGAAAGAAAAAATTATTGTTGCTATTAACAAAGGAAATTTTTATCATTTTCTATAAATGATCAGGGTAGAAGAAATCACACCTTTTTGAATTCTTCTTTCCTTGTCAATGGTCAAAATTTCAATAACGAAGATGATTATCATTTAAGAAATTACTTTACTCAGGAGGATTAATGAAAAATTATTTTACCATTCTATTGCTTTTGGGCATGATCAGTTTTATAGTACCTCCAACGGTTACTGCAGAGAAAATTACCTTCAGCGATAGCTGGGGTCAGACCGGTTTTAATTTAGAATCGCAGAATTCCCGGGGAGTCCAGATTGTATTTTCGCTGAATGAATTTTATCTTGAAGATGAGGTAATTAATGGAGAAAATGTTAAAACTCTCCAGGTGCCCGGTATTTTTCTGCCCAACAATGCCGGGGCTCCCAATCTTCCCGGCACCGGTCGTTTTATTGCCGTTCCGCAAGGCGCTACGGTTGAGGTGAGGATTTTAGCTTCCCGCACGACCAGCTATAAAAATTTAAATATTGGTCCTGCCCCACGAATTCCTCTCGAGACTGAAGAAGGGCCCCTCCAATATTTTAAAGATCTCCAGATCTATTCTAAAGATCAGTATTATCCTGAATCACCTGTTCGGGCATCAGAGATAACACAAATCAGAGGGGTGGATGCTGTATTAATTGGAGTCACACCCTTCCAGTATAATCCGGTCTCGAAGGAGTTAATTGTTTATCAGGATATTCAGCTCGAAGTTTCTTTTAATGGTGGCAATGGCCATTTTGGTGAAGACCGTCTGCGCAACCGCTGGTGGGATCCGATTCTACGGGACATTTTTCTGAATCAGGAAGCCCTTCAAGAAGTTGAATATGTCTATCGCTCAGAATCATTGACTCAGGATTTTGAATATGTGATTATCACCCCCGATAATCCCCAATTTTTACCCTGGGCTGATTCAATCAAAGTATTCCGCAATCGCCAGGGAATCCGCACCGGTGTGGTTACTCTTACTGAAATTGGGGGAAACACCACCACCGCCATTGAGAATTACGTGAATAATGCTTACAATACCTGGACAATTCCCCCGGTAGCCGTTTTGTTAATGGCAGATTATGGTACAGGTGGCGCCACTGGAAATGGAATTACTTCTCCAGTCTATAATAATTACTGTATATCCGATCATATTTATGCCGATGTGAATAATGATCACATGGCCGATATCATATTCGCCCGATTAACCGCCCAGAACTCATCTCATCTGGAAATTATGGTCAGAAAATTTTTAAATTATGAAAAAAATCCACCAACCAATCCCAACTATTATTTGCATCCCATCACTGCCATGGGTTGGCAAACCGAGCGATGGTTTCAGATTTGTTCCGAAACCATCAATGGATTCTGGGAATATGTACTGGGCAAACAACCGGTTCGGGAAAATGCTATCTACAGCGGAACTCCCACCGGTAGCTGGTCAAGTAATCCTAATACCAGCATCGTCGTTAATTATTTTGGACCCAATGGTCTGGGATATATTCCTGCCACTCCTAATCATTTAAATGATTGGGGAGGAAATGCCACTCGCATTAATAATGATATCAACAGCGGTGCATTCATGATTCAGCATCGTGATCACGGGTATGAGCAGGGATGGGGTGAACCGGCTTACTCTTCAAGTAATTTGGCCGGGCTGAATAATAATGATCTCATTTTTATTATGTCAATTAATTGCCTCACCGGGAAGTTTAATATTAGTGGTGATTGCTTTGCTGAGGCTGCCCATCGTTATCCGAAAAGAGCATTGGGTGTTATTGCTGCGAGTGAGACTTCGTATTCATTTGTGAATGATGCCTATTGTTGGGGCATGTATGATAACATGTGGCCTAACTTCATGCCCTCTTATGGTACCACACCAGCTTCACGTGGTGTTTTACCCGCTTTTGCCAATGTGGCCGGCAAATACTTTCTTCAACAATCCAGCTGGCCCTATAATCCTGGCGATAAAGAAGTGACATATTATCTGTTTCATCATCACGGAGATGCCTTTTCCACCCTCTATTCAGAAATGCCCCAAAATTTAACCGTCGTTCATAATGCGGTCTTATTTGGCGGTCAATCCACTTTCACCGTAACCGCCGATCAGGATGCACTCATCGCCTTAACAGTCAATGACGAAATCATTGGGGTTGCCACCGGAACAGGAGGACCCGTTTCAATTTCCATTCCACCACAGATTCCTGGAAATCAGATGTTAGTCACTGTAACCAAACAAAATTATTACCGCTATTCCCAGACCGTAATGATTACCGCAGCCACTGGTCCATACCTGTATTGCATGAACACCGTGGCGCTGGATACCAACCTCAACAATAACGGGATTCCAGAAGCCGGAGAAACAATTGATTTGAAATTACGATTGACCAATCTGGGTGTGCAGGGTGCCAGCAATATTACGGCGACTCTAAGTTCTGCCGATACTTTCCTGACTATTCTTAATGGCATAACCACTATCGCCATAGTGGATACTGGCGATACTTTAATTGATGGCAGTTTTCTAATAAACATTCACGAGAATACTCCCCATCTGCATCGCTGCACACTTGATCTACAAATGGAAGCTGACAGCGCTGGGATACCTGGCGGGTATCAATGGAATCAAACCATGCAATTAACCGTTCGTCAAGGTTCACGAATTGAACTTTCCAGTGATCAATTGCAGTTTGTCCCCACTTTTCTCAACTTTACTTCTCAATTGCCTCTGACCATTTCTAATGTCGGCTCGGATACCCTGAGAATAAGTCAGATTGCGGTGGATGTGCCACAATTTTCTGTTTCAAATTCAAATTTGACGATTGCTCCCAACAGTTCACAAAATATTCAGGTATTTTTTACTCCAGATGATACACTGAATTATAATGCCACCATAACTATCATGAACAATGATCCAGTTCAATTTATAAGAACATTTTCGGTCAGCGGAACCGGTATCAATGCCCCGGATATTACCACCTTACCGGTGGATACCGTTTACCGAACATTGAGCATTAATGATAGTGTGGTTCAATCGGTTATTATTAAGAATGAAGGGCTGGGAGAACTCACTTTCAATTTACAGGTTGCCGGGTGGGATCCGGGAAACGGTGAAGGAGCTGGCGGATCGGATACTTATGGACACATGTGGATCGACAGCGATGAACCCAATGGACCAAGTTTTGACTGGATCGATATATCGTTGACCGGTACAGAACTTCCTTTAACCGGAAATAACACTATATCGGATCAGATATCTCTTGGTTTCTCTTTTACTTTTTATGGAGTGGCTTACCATTCGTTACGAATTTGCACTAATGGGTGGGCAAGCTTTACCACTTTCTCGGTTGCCTATAATAATGTGCTTTTACCAAGCAATTTAGCTCCCCGCACCATGATTGCCCCGCTATGGGATGATCTGAATTTTCAATCCGACAGCAAGGTTTATTATCAGAATCAGGGAAATAAGTTCATCATCCAGTACAAAAATGTTTACCGGATCAGTGGAGAAGGCCCATATAACTTTGAAATAATCCTGTTTGATAACGACAATATTGTATTCCAGTACCTGGAACTGCAAAATCTGGTTGATGATTATACGGTAGGGATTCAAAACCATCTAGCAGACGACGGTTTAACCATTGCCTTCAATGAAAGCTATTTACATGATAGTCTGGCCGTGCTCATCAGCCGGGCGACCTGGGTCAGTGTTTCTCCCCTGGGTGGAACAATTCCTGCACAGTCTGAGCAGGAAGTCTATCTCACTCTGGTTACTCATAATTTCCCAGAAGGCGAATTTTGGGCGTGCCTGCAAATCGAAAGCAACGATCCTGATGAGGGGCTATACATTCTGCCTATTCACATGACCGTCTCAACCGTAACTGGTACATCCGATTTAAGCACCACTGTACCCAGGGAATTCAAACTATATCAGAACTCTCCTAATCCTTTTAATCCAACAACCGTAATTGCTTACGACTTACCGAAAGTATCTGAAGTTCAATTAATCATTTATAATGTTCTTGGCCAGAAAATAAAAACCCTAGTGCACGGACAACAGCAACCCAAACAATATAAAGTGGTTTGGGATGGAACAAATGATGAAGGACGGAGAGTTGCTTCTGGTATTTACATATTCCAATTGCGCACACCAGATAATCTGGTCACTAAAAAAATGATTTTAATGAAGTAATTTCAGAAAGTCTTCTCTCCAAAAGAGGTAGTCATTCGGCTACCTCTTTTTTTATTTACAGAATCTTCGAAAAGTATGAACGGATATGATCATTTTTCAGAAAGACAGCTTCTTACTCCAGGAGAGATATTTCATTAATACTGAATTTTTGAACCGATAACATTTTAGGTACAAATTTTCTAAACAGTCAAATCCAGCGAAAATATTTCACATACAGTTATAAAATATTCGCCTATGAAGTTTAGCATATATATAAGGGATAAATTCCAAAGATCACCACAAAATTAAAAAGACCCCAATGGTCATCATCACTGCACAAATCAGATTTCTGATAGATTTATCCTCCTTTAAAAACAAAATTCCCAATAACACACTAATCACAATGCCACTTCTTTTAAAAGCGATGACATAACTAACAAACAAATATTTTAAAGCCGTAAACTGAAAAAATATTGTTAGTCCGCTTACCACTCCCAGCGCAGACAATTGGGGAAGATAGGTTTTCATCTTTTTGAAGGGTGTTTTTTCAGTGCGAAAGATCAGAGGTAAATAGGCCATCGATAATACCAGACTAATAACGGTCCCATAAAAAGCCTGGGAGCTGCTTAACACGGCCACCTTTTCAGCAGTAGCTGAGATGCTCCATAGAAAAGCCACCAGTAACATGGTGCGCGTTCCTTTCACCTTGAACAGGCTTTTTAGAGGTTCAAAAACATTTTGGCGTGAAAGATGAATACCGTACCCACCGGCAAAAATTAAAAAAATTCCCACTATGGCTAAAGCATCGGGTTTCTCCTTTAACCAAAAATAAGCAACTGGAATTAAAAAAATCTGGGTAAATGCGGTATACGGCATGGTCTGATAAATAGGGGCTTCCCGCAATGCCTTGAAAAACATATACCAACAAAAATAATTGACCAAAAAACTGATCAAAGTAGATATCAAAAAAGGGAGAAAAATGATCTGCACTTTCCCAGAAAACAGTAACAAAACAAGAAGAATAGGTATTGGAAACGTTACAAATCCCCAACTAATCAAAGGTGTTGATAACCTCGAAGATAGTATTTTTCCATATACCCCTTGCAGACCAAATAAAACACCAGTTAATAAAGAAAATATATAGCCTTCAACCATTTTTCTGTAACTTCTCACACGTGTCCAATAATTAATCTACATAATAGATTGAAATAAATCTCATTACTTTTTCTAAAATCTTTTTTAAAGAAATGTATGACAAATTAAAATCAGTTTTCTCATTCTCAAGTTCGATATTGGCCAGGTTTTCTTCCCCATTGCAACAACCGGTGAATAGAAAAAGGGGCTTCACTCCCCCATTAAAATCAGAAAAGAATGTTTATTGCTTAATTTCCAATTCCTATCTAAATTAAAATAATGCAACAAAGGGAGAGCAAGATCGTAAACCAATTCGAAAATGATAAGCGTCGAGAAGATAAACAACTTATCGACCGGGCATTAGGTGGAGATAATAAAGCTTTTGAATTATTACTAAACAAGTATCGTAATCTGGTTTTTTCCATCATGCTAAAAATGGTTCGTAATAAGCAAGAGGCTGAAGATTTAACACAGGAAGCATTTATGAAAGCGTTCAGTTCGCTGGCAACATTTAACGATGAATTCGCTTTCTCTACCTGGCTCATGAAAATCGCCTCGAACAATTGTATTGATTTTTTGCGCAAACGAAAATTGAAAACTCATTCCATTCATGAACCCATTCAATATAAAGATGAAAAAATCGAAATCGATTTACCTGACCACGAACCGAGTCCGGAGCGAAATTTGATTCAGCGTGAGCGAAGCAAATTGATCGAAAATGCCATCAACGAGTTACCGCAACGATATCGTTATGTGATTATTCTCCGTCATAAAGAAGAAAAATCCTATGAAGAAATTGCGGAAATTATGAATTTGCCTTTGGGAACCGTAAAGGCTCAAATTTTTAGAGCCCGAGAAATTTTGAATAAGAAATTGAAAGGAATTATTAATTAAATGTATAAAAGATATTTTTCATTTTTGTACATAACCATTGTGTTATTCAACATAAGTCATGACAATCTGGCAACAGCCAAAGATGTTGAACGGCCAACTATTTCCAAAAAAGAAATACTGACCAGAGAAAAAAGCCTTACCGTTAATCTGAAATATGGCAACGGATATATCACCATCGGAAAGAGTGATCCACAGAATATTTATGAAGGTGAATTGACCTATAGCAAATATCGTCCCGATATCAAATACGATATTGTTAATAATGAAGGGAGATTGAATATCTTTTTTTCAGGGGAAGCAAAGGACACCAATGAGAATGACCGGAAAGGTGATATTTACTCACTTAACGATTTATATGAAAATCAACTCTCGTTGAATTTTAATGCAGGCATTCCGCTGGATCTCAACCTCGATTTAGGTGTATCCAAAGGGAATATCGATCTTAGCGGCTTGAAAGTACGAAAACTGAACTTAGAAATGGGAGTAAGCAAAACCGGAATTATTTTCAACGAGGTTAACGCTATAGGAATGGAATCATTCAGGGTAGAAGGAGGAGTTGGAAAATTTTCTATTGAAAATTTAGGAAATGCTAACGTTTCAGATTTTTCTTTTGAAGGAGGGGTTGGTTCTTATCAATTGGATTTCCGCGGAAATTATCAACAAAATTTGACGGGCAAAATTGAATTAGGAATGGGAAAACTCATTTTATATTTACCGCGAAATATCGCCACCCGCCTTTCTGTGGATAAATCGTTTTTCTCATCGCTACAAATTGATGAGGTATTTAAAGATGGAAATACCTATACCAATGAACGGTGGGGAAAAAGCGGGCCCAACATCGATTTATATATTGAATCCGGAATGGGAAAAATTGAAGTGGTATGGGTCGACTGAAACACTCGACCGATTCTTTCGATTAAAAAAGCCCTCGGATTTCTATCCGAGGGCTTCATTTTTGGATAATTTCAAAAGACCATTAGGAGCATCCGCTGGTCGTACCGCATTCAATACATTTATAGCAATTCCCATTTCTCACCATAATGTTACCACATTCAGGACAGTTAGGAGCATCCGCCTGCGTTTGAAAGACGACTTTTTCTTTTTGCTCTAAATGTTTTAATCGACTCTGTTGATCTTCCTGTTCGCTTGCCACTGGAAAAATAGTCGATTCAGTCGCTGAAACTTCAGCCCGCTCAGGTTCTTTGATTTCCTGAATAGAACGATCGTTATCTTCGACAAACTCTTCACTCATATAGCGGAGTTGTTCTTCCTTGGAGAGGAATTTTAAGGCTAACCAGCGGAAAATATAATCCATTATCGATTTAGCATACGGAATGCGCGGATTATTGGTAAATCCTGATGGCTCAAAACGCGAATGGGTAAATTTATTGCACAATACTTTTAGCGGAACCCCGTATTGCAATGCCATGGAAATGGCCGTAGCAAAGGCATCCATGAGGCCAGAGACGGCTGATCCTTCTTTGGCCATGACGATAAAAATCTCTCCCGGTGAACCATCTTCATACATTCCGGCAGTAATATAGCCTTCGTGACCACCAATTGAGAATTTATGAGTTATGGCCCGTCGTTCATCGGGTAACCGCCGACGATAAGGCCGACCATATTCTTTCAATGTTTGTTTAATGGCCGTGGAAAGTGGTTGGGTGCGTTTGCTGTTATCGCGATAAATCGAAATCGCTTTTAAGCCAGCTTTCCAGGCCTCAATATAGATATCACGGATTTGATCGACCGTAATATTCTCAGGAACATTCACCGTCTTGGATATGGCGCCGGAAATAAAGGGCTGAGTGGCCGCCAACATTTTCACATGGCCCATGTAATGAATAGATCGTTGTCCATTAATGGGTTTAAAAGCACAATCGAATACCGGCAGATGTTCGGGACGCAGGGCGGGTGCGCCTTCGATGGTATCGTGACTCTGTATATATTCAATAATACTTTTAATCTCAGACTCAGTATATTTCAGTTTTTTCAGCGCTTTTTCGACGGTTTGATTCACAATTTTTAACAGGCCTCCACCTACCAACTTTTTGTATTTCACCAACGCGATATCAGGTTCAATTCCGGTGGTATCACAATCCATTAAAAACGCAATAGTTCCGGTGGGTGCCAGAACCGTTACCTGGGCATTCCGATAACCATATTCTTTTCCGTTTTCATAGGTTTCATTCCAGATCTTTCGGGCTTCATCAATTAAGGTATCTGGCAGATGAGAACCATCGATATTATACGCAGCGGTACGATGCTTCTGAATAACCCGCAACATGGCATCTCTGTTTTTCTCGAATTCTTCAAATGGCCCCATGAAGCTGGCTAATTCACTGGAGGTTAGATAGGCCTGGCCAGTCATTAAAGAGGTAATGGCAGCGGCATAGGCACGGCCATCATCACTATCATAAGGTAATCCACGGGACATAATCAGTGCCCCAAGATTGGCATATCCCAAACCCAGGGTACGGAAAAGATGTGAATTATGAGTAATTTCGGCTCGCGGATAACTGGAATTATCCACAATAATTTCCATGGCGGTGATGAGGATTCTGACTGCCTGACGAAACCGAACCACATCAAATTCATCATTGTCATCTAAAAATTTCAACAGATTCAGCGAGGCGAGATTACAGGCCGTGTCATCGATAAACATATATTCTGAGCAGGGGTTCGAGGCATTGATTCGGGCTGAACGCGGGCAGGTGTGCCAATCGTTGATCGTTGTATCAAACTGCATTCCGGGATCCCCACAGATATGGGTTCCCTCAGCAATTTTCTGCAGTATATCACGCGCTCGATATTTTGCAGCGGCTTTCTTAGTGGTAACTTCCCGAGTAACCCACTCTAAATCTTCTTCCACTGCCTTCATGAATTCATCGGTCACCCGCACGCTATGATTGGCATTCTGGAAAAAGATTGAACTATAAGCTTCTCCGTTCAAAGAGCCATCATAACCCGCATCTATCAAGGCCCATGCTTTCTTTTCTTCATTGGCTTTCGAATTAATGAAATCCATAATATCGGGATGATCCACGTTAAGGATGACCATTTTAGCTGCTCGTCGGGTCTTTCCTCCTGATTTAATCACGCCGGCAAAAGCGTCAAATCCCTTCATAAATGATACCGGACCAGACGCAACTCCTCCACCAGCAATTGGTTCCTTGGAAGAACGCAAGGTAGAAAGATTGGTGCCGGTTCCCGATCCATATTTAAAGAGCATTCCTTCGATCTTGGCCAGATCCAGAATACTCTCCATTCGATCTTCTACAGAATTGATGAAACAAGCTGAGCACTGGGGTTTCTCCTCAATACCGACATTAAACCATACTGGACTGTTAAAGGCCGCATATTGATTCACTAACAAATAGGTGAGCTCTCGATAAAAGATATCCCCATCCTTCGCACTGGCAAAATAACCATCCTTCTTTCCCCAATTGGCGATAGTTTGCGAGACCCGATTGACCAGCTGCTTCACACTGGTCTCACGCTGATCGGTTCCCAGTTGTCCATGAAAATATTTACTGACGACTACATTGGTCGCTAATTGACTCCAGAAAGAAGGTACCTCTATTTCATTTTGCTGAAATACAACTTCTTTTTTTTCATTGAGAATTATTGCTTCCCTTGTTTCCCACTTAATTTCATCAAAGGGGTGAATATCGGGCTTAGAAAAGAAAAAATCAAATTTCATTCTCTTCTTGTTTTTTTCTTTACCCGTGACCTTTCCTCTATTTTGATCCTCTTTCCCAGAGGTGTTACTATTGAGTGGAAGTTGCAGATCCGCGACTTCAGTCGTCTTCATGGTATCCTTCTGAACTGACATACATCGGCCTCCTCAAGCAGCAAAGTGTGAAACGGTTTATTTTTTTATAAAGATATTTTAACTCACATAAAAACAACAAATTAGCAGAACTAACTTTGTGAATTGACAGTTGTAAAATTAAAGTAGTAAAAGTTAAATGTCAATACTTTTATCAAGATTTTTTTTAAAAAATTTTAATATTTTTATAAGATGTATCTAAAATTTCCTGAAAGAGTTTGGTGAACTCATCCTGATCTTTCGAAGATAGATGAGATAGTGATAAAAGTCTTAAACTGAGCATCAAATAGATCGGTAGTAAATCAGGATGATGTTCCTGTAAATATTTTATATGAGCCAAGATAGTTTTCCGGTCACCACGCTTTACCGGTCCGGTGAGAGCTCCGGCTGGTCCATGTTTTAACACTTGATCGATGGCTGATTGCAGCAATGGGTATAATATATGAAAAAGATCTTTTGAAGGCAGCGCACCATCTTTTTGCAACTCACAAATAATTTGAGCCAGCGCCACATAGAAATTTGAATAAAAAACACAGGCCAGATGAAAAGCTTGTTTTTGTTCCTGCTGGATATGAATTAATCTGTCTTTCAGAAAAGAGAATTTTTCTTCGATTTTCCTGAGAACGTCGGTTGATCCCTCGATATTAAACCAAACTTTATCTAATAAGCGGTTATCTCGCGGATCTATTGAAAATGAATAAATGGGATGGAAACCTCCAATATCCGCTCCAACTTCTTGCAGAGGGGATAACACTAAGGCCGATAAGGCCCCAGAACAATGAAGAACAAGTTTGTTTCTCCATGAAATTTCAACACGACTTAAATCACCAGCAATCTCTGAGAGATGATCGTCCCGAACGGTTAAAAAAATTATATCCGCAGAAGAGAGTTTCTGCAAATCTATCTGCGAATCCAGAAATTTCCAGTGGAATTCGGTTTTCAGGAAACTGAGTCTCTCAGGATTTTTTTCGACGACCGAGACGACCGGTATTCCCTTCCTGAGGAAATAAAAAGCCAGCGCGGCACCTGTTCTCCCACCTCCAAGAAAAAAAAGATTTGGCAAGAGTTGAGATGAATTCAATTTATATCACTCAGTTCAGGCTAAATGGTTGATGAATAAGGACCAACCTTACTTACATATATTCTTGACGATTAATTCGCTTATCTTTCGGAAAATATCGATTATACACTAAATCAGAAAACTCAATGGCAATGCTGGAGTAAGGATTAATGCCCGTTTGATAGAACATTTCATCTATCGCAGTGGAAGCCTTTTTCCAGGTAGGAAGCTGATTTAAGTATCCAATAAATTTTGAATACCGATGTTCGTCCTTCTTAAATATTTTCTTAATAAATTTCTTTCGATTTTTAGAAGAAATCATTTTATTAAGATCTTCTAAATATTTCCCTTTAATTTTTTCGGATACCACATCAGCCAGTTGATCAGCGGCGCTTACTTCCCGGGCAGGAATTTCAGCAGAGACCTCTTCCGCCATGGCTTCTTCAGGAATATACTGTGGCTCTTCCGGAGCAGCAATGGCTGGCTGCACTTCTTCCTCTTCTTCTACTTCCTCTTCTTCTTCTACCTCTGCAACTGGTTCAACGGGAGGAATAGTCGCTTCCGGTGCCACTGAGATTTCCTCCACCGCTACTTCCGGCTTGGCCGTTTCAATATCGGCTATTTCTTCAACCGACACTTCCGGCTCTATAATTTTTGCCTCTTCACGCTTTCTTTCCACCTGTCCAGTGCGCAGTAAAACCTCCAGATTGGCGAATGAGAGTTCTTCTTTACCCTGCTTCATTTCGGTTTCAATTAATTTTTTATAATCGTCCAGATTGCGGTCTTCAAAGGCTTTCAGGAGAATGTCCAACGGAATAGTATCTGATGGCTCTCGACCCTGGTTTAAAAAATTAATGATCGCCTTTATCGTTTGCAGGGTGGTATTGAATTTGTCTTTTGAGAACACCTGCCGATCAATGCCAGATATCAATTCCTCAAAATGATTCTGAGAAATCTCCCGTAAATATTTTAAATTAAAATAGTCGGTGAGGGCATCTTTATAATAATGGAGTTTATCAAAATATTTTAACATATCATACACTTCCATGGTGGTAATCACCGGACTATTCTTAAATAAAAACTGGCTTAAGGTTTGGTGGGGACGGATAAGGTAATTCGCTTCTAATTTGATGGCGCGTTCCAGCAATTGGTTAAATTTATTGATATGAAAGGTAGCCGTGTTTTTTAGAATATCAAAAATTTTATCAATTAATATTCGAACTTCCGGGATGTCATAATTAAATCTTTCATTCGAAGTGAATTTATCACCTTCTTCTCTAAGCCAGATTTCGACTTCCTGATCAAAAAAATGTTTTACGGAATCAGGGATATTACAGGTCATTAAATAATTCAAAGGAATCTGATTCATTTGGGGAGTTACAACGGCCCGAGTGATCTTGCTGATAATGTTATCTATAACTTTATCTAACATTCTATACCCTCTTCTTAAAATTAAAAATCAAATTAATATTTTCTATAAAGTATTGCAAGCCTAAATTCAGTCAAATTAATTCCACTTTTTATTCTTTATAATAGCGATAAATAAAATAACATCTGGCGTTGTTTTAAATGTGATTGATGAATGAAAATGACATACCATAAATTAAAGTTTCTTTGACTTTTCAAAATTAAAAATCAGTACGAATTTATAATCGCTGAAAAATATAACCAAAATCAATGCTGTATAAAATAACGAGTTTTCACTCAGAAACTCTTGGTAAATAAGATTTCTTGGATAATTTTTTAATGAGTCAAGAATCAGTTTTATTTTATAAAAATTAAATATGCTCCCCCAGATTTGCAGGAAGATGATAATATATCCCTTTTATGGAGCTAAAAATTCAACTCGACATTGAACCATAGACATATCGCTACTCCTCAAGGGCTACCTGTTTAAAAATGTACACTCGAATTGTCGTTGTAGCTGTAAAAAATATAGATATAATTTTTTTAGGGACAAGTGTGATCTAAAATACTTTTAGATGTTTAATCCACACAATCTCAATTTGTTATTTTAAAAAATTTTATATACAAACAAGCGAATCAGACTGTTATTCTATTTAGAAATATTTCCATTTGAAACAATCGGTAATAATCCATTTTATGATCTCTAAACTTCCTATAATGAGAAAGAGTTTACTTTCACCTCTGGCCAGGTAAGTTTCCGACAAAAAAACGATTTTATTTTAAAAAACATTTGACATGTGAGATACCTATAAATATATTGTGTTACATTTATTATAATCATAACACGGAGAAAATATATGCGACTATCCTTACAACTTTTCATCCTCTGGCTCCTTATCCAGTCAGCTATTTCCCAGTCGACCCGCCCAGCACCTGATACTTTGAAGACCTATGACCTCGGAGATTCGATTGTAGTTATTGCCAGTCGATATGAACTTTCTTTTCGGGCTGTCACAAATAGCGTCGATGTAATTACCGAACAAAGAGGACTTGAATTGACTAATCATTCGGTTCTGCAAGCAGTCGATCTCATGTCCGCCAACAGTTTTTTACTGGAAAAAAAGGTGCTCGGTTTTGGCGTGGGCTCCAATGGTTCAGGAAATCTCTCGATTCGTGGACTGGGAGGCAGGCCCAATACCGGAATAGTGGTATTAATCAATGGCCGCCCGGATTTTATGGGAATATTTGGTCATCCGCTTCCCGATGTCTATGGATTAGAAGGTATTCAGCAGGTGGAAGTGATCAAAGGACCATCCTCTACTTTGTTTGGTTCTAACGCGATGGGAGGAGCAGTCAATCTGGTTACAGCCGCAGCTACAGATGACCGCCTGAAATTAAATATAGGAGGCGGAACGTATAACACCTTTTATCAAAATGTGCAATTAAGTCACATCCGAAATAAATTGAAAATTAATAGCTATCTCTCCCACCAGAAAACAGATGGTCACATCGACTCCAGTGGATTTGAAGGCTGGAATATGAATGGAAAGATCGAATATCAGATTTCTCCTCAATGGCAAGCTACACTCCAGGGCCGATATGTACCCTTTCAGTTTAATGATCCCTTTATGGGGGCCGATCTGGCTCAATTAGGAATTTATGCCAAAATCCGGCGAGGAATGGTTGATGCTGGGGTGGAAGGCGAATACGGTCGGTTAAAAAATTCCTTTCATATCTACTCCAATTTGGGCCACCATCGTTTCAATGATGGATTTGAATCACACGACTTTACATATGGTTTATCTTCCTATCAAAATTATACCTACTCAAAAAAATTATTCTTTAGCTTTGGTGCCGATGCTCTACATTATGGCGGCAAAGCCTGGAATGTGGTTTCTTCCCAGATTCCTCCTAAACCTGATCTCCATACCGTCAATACCTTAGGAGTTTATTTGATTGGATTTTATTCTCCTTCTGCTTTTCTTTCCGTGCAAGCAGGAGGAAGATTCCATTATTCCTCATTGAATGAAAACAAAGCAACACCAACCCTAGGTGTATCCATCATTCCATTTCGCAACCTGAAATTTTTTGGCAATTATAATCAGGGATTCCGCTTACCTACCTTACAGGAACTTTATCTCTTCCCTTCCTCCAATCCTAATTTAAAATTTGAACAGGTTACGGGGTATGAAGCCGGAATCTGGTATCAATTTGGACAAAATTATTTGAAGACCTCCTATTTTCTGAATGACATCAAAAGCCTGATTCAAACTGTCGAAAATCCCAATCCACCTCCACGACAAATTTATATCAATGGCGAAAAGGCTGAACAAAGGGGTTATGAATTCACCTTGTATGTAACAACCGGAAAAACCTGGTCGGCTCAGTTTTCTTACAGCGAGCTTGACCCAGATATTTTAACCGCTTTTAATCCAGAGAAAATGTTCAAGTATTATCTGGCGTACCATGGTTCATTATTTCATGTAGCAGTATTTGGAAAAACTATTTCCAAATTATATGCCGCAAATTATTCTAAAAGTCCTTTAGATGATTACCATTTAGCCAATATTTCCGGATCATTTTATTTCAAAAGTTTAACGTTTGATATTCAATTCCGAAACGTGCTCAACAAACGCTATGAAGTTCTGCCAGAATATGAAGCGCCTCGTTTTCATATTCTAACCGGGATAACATTCAATTGGTTTTATTCGGGAATTAAAAATTAAAGATGGATGAAGTATATATATACCGTTTTATTCCTCTCGCGGCACTCTTTGCCACTTTGGGAGTAATATTTCCAATTTTCTTTCATCTGGTAGGGTTAGGCAGCGCGTTTTTACCCATGTTTATTCCTGTGATGATGGGCGCCACCCTACTTCCACCATCCATCGCTGTCGCCGTGGCGATTATTACTCCACTGGTGTCTTTTGTTCTAACGGGTATGCCTCCTGTTTATCCACCTATGCTTTTTATCATAGTTGTGGAATTGATTGTCGTCAGTTTGATATGTTCAGTGCTTTATGGAAAGAAAAAGCTACCTATCGGTTGGACTTTATTAATCGCGATGGCCGTTGATCGTCTGTTATTATTCGGGATGATTCAGTTAATCACCAAACAACTGGGATTCTCCGAAAAATTATTTTCACTGGGAGTCATTTTCTATGGCATTCCTGGTATGGTATTGATCTTGATTATTATTCCTCTATCTTTGAAATTTTTAAGATCTAAATATCCCCAAATTGTTCAATCAACTGGTAGACCGTGAAGCAAAATGAACCATTATAAAGAGCGACAGAAATTCTTTAATCAGCACGCTGCTAATTGGGACACAGAAAGTAATGAAGAAAAAACACAAGCCCTACAAAAGATCTTCAGGAAATTGCATCTTCACCTAAAAGGATGGGTGCTTGATGTGGGTTGCGGAACGGGCATACTGGTTCCCGTCTTATTGAAATTCCTAGATGGTCAGGGGAAAATCGTTGAATTTGATTTTTCACTGGAGATGTTAAAACAAAACAGAAATAATTCTTTTTCCCACAGGGCGCAGATTCTACACTTAAATGGTGATGCGCACTTTTTGCCTTTTGCTTCTCAAAAATTCAATTTTCTGGCATGTTTTGCTGTACTTCCTCATTTATCCTGGCCACATTTAGCTTATAGGGAGTGGTACCGAGTGCTGCAGCCTGATGGGACTCTGCTCATTTTACATTTGATGAGTAGTGAACGTTTAAATCAGTTTCACTCTCAGGCTGGACAGGCTATTCAAACCGACCATCTCCCGACAGTGGAAGTAGTATCCTCACACTTACAATCCGAAGGTTTTCAGATCGACAGATCTCTGGAAAAAGAAAATCTATATTTAATCCTGGCTCGCAAACGGTGAGTCAATTATCCATTTATTCACCTCGCTAATTATTCTCACTAGATTTTTCAGTGAAGTAATTCCTTCAATATTTGCTATCGATTTTGTTTTGAATTTCGCTTCTGTGATGTTTAATTAAGCCCTTCAAAATAAGGTAATCAGTAATGGATGTCAATCGTAGTCAAATTGTCGCTATTATCGGAGGAGGGGTTGCTGGCTCAGAGGCGGCTGCTCAATTGGTAAAGCGGGGAGTAAAGGTTTTAATCTTTGAACAGCATGCACTTCCCTATGGGAAGATCGAAGAAGGATTACCGAAATGGCACGTCAAGCTGAGGGACCAAGAAGAGCAAAAAATAGATGAAAAGCTCGATCATCCCGACATCCATTATATACCATGTACTCGATTTGGGAAAGATATCACCTTAAAAGCCTTACAGCAATGGGGAGTAAGTGCCATTTTATTAGCCTTTGGTGCCTGGCGAGATCGGAGACTGCCCATTAAAGATATCGATAATTATATTGGCAAGGGTTTATATTATCAAAACCAGTTAGTGTCATGGTTCAATCACCGGCATGAAGATCGGTGGTCAGCCATGGCCTGTAAAATTGAGGATGATGCCATTATTGTTGGTGGCGGATTAGCCTCTCTGGATGTGGTGAAGATTGTTATGATAGAGCTGCTGTTATCTTCACTCCAGAAACTCGGTATTCAGCAAGATCTTTTCACCCTGGAAAAAGATGGAATACCTGCGGTGTTGAAGAAACACCAATTGACTTTAAAAAAATTAGGAATTAAAGGGTGCACACTTTATTATCGGCGCAGAATTGAAGATATGCCATTGACACCACTCCCAACGAAAATATCAAAATTGCAGAAAGAAAAAATATATTCATTGAGAAAACGCATTCTGGCCAATCTCCAGCGCCACTATTGTTTTCGAGTCGTAGAAAATCATTTTCCTGTCGATAAATTAGTTCAGGACGATCGATTAATCGGTTTTATATTTCAGGAGCGGGGGGCTTCAGGCAAGTTGATCAGAGTATATTCTCCATTGACTATTTCTTCCATAGGAAGTGTCCCTGAAAAATATTCTGAAATCCCCTTCGAAAATGACCTGCTTGCATTAGAAGAACCCCTTTTGGTAAAAGTGAAAGGATTAGAGAATGTCTTTGCCATTGGTAATGCGGTGACCGGCAGAGGAAATATTCGCGAGTCTTTGACTCACAGCCGAGCAACCACTCAGCACCTGCTGGAAAATTTTCTTCAGTGGCAACGCAACCATTTTCGACAGCTGGTAAGAGCTCAAGAATTACAAACCGTAACAACGATAAATGAAATCGATCACCATTTAAAAACGAGGACCGGTCTTTCTCACTCGAAAATAAATACCATTTTACAGAAGGTACGGCAACTGCAACTCAGGGTTGGTTATACTGGCGCGTATCGGGAGTGGATTGCCAGACACCTCCCCGTTCGGCTGGAAAATTTGGGGTAAAACCTGTCTGGCAAAGGTTTTTCTTTTTACCGACGACTCTTTTTACCCTTTTTTAGCTTTAATCCAAATCGGGCATAATTTTTTTCAATATAATGTTTCCACTTTTCTGGTACTTCATCGTCGGGAAAAATGGCATCCACTGGACATTCGGGTTGGCAGGCCCCGCAATCAATACATTCCTCCGGGTGGATATACAGTTGTTCATTCAACTGTTTTATCTTGCTTTTATCTTTTCGATTCAAAGTTAAGCCGGGTGGTGGATATATGCAATCTACTGGACACACATCCACACAAGCAGTATTACAAACACCCTCACAGGGTTGCGTAATAATATATGGCATGGGAAGCTCCTTAGGTTCCTCCTTCAGATTCAGTTAATTAAATTAAAGAAAAAATAATCTTTATTCTTCTATTCCCAGTTCTTTTTCCATGTAATCTGAAAAATTTATTCTCGACAGGTTTTCTAAGGCATCTCTGGCAGCCTGGCTTATCTGTTTATTATCGGAATGGCTGAATTTCTGCAAAATTTCAATAAGGTTTTCCGTTTTATTAATATTGGCCAATGTCAAAAGTGCATAGGAAACAATATCGGGATCATCAGAAGGCAAAAGACTCTCTATCCTTTTGGCCAGCAGGCTGGAATTTGAGGAATAACTGGAACTAATGGCTTCCATCAGCAGTGACTTCGGAACTGTCTTATCTATAAAATGGTAAAGTTCTTTAATCCAGAACTGGGGATACTTTCCCATGGCATGCAGGGCCACCAGTTGAGATGACATTTCTTTCATATTGAGAAAATCACGGATAATTTCCTGAACTGGCAGGAGAAAACCAAGATGGCTAAGGGAGAGCAGTCCCGCTTCTCTAATCTGGCGACTTTCAGAGTCATCCTCTACAATGGAAAGCAACAAATTTTTTACTCGCAGATAATCTTCCTGCAGGGTTTCCAGTTGAAGTTCATCCCATTCCTCAAAAAATTCAAGATCGGTATTTGCTCCAATATTATCTTCAAAACTACGCATCACGCCTTCATTAATCACTTCCCCCAAGGATTGTATGCTGGCTTTGCGAATCGGCTCCTCCTCACCGCTTTGGGCCATTTCTATTAATAAATCCAGAATAAATGGTTCAAAGACGCAACCGCTAGCCGCCAGAGCGGCACCACCCCGTACGCGATTATCAGTTGACTGCAAGTGCTGGCGAATGAACTCTACTTCTTCTGCTGAATATTCTTCCTTCTCTCTGATCTCTGCTAATTTTTGTAGAACATCTTTCCAATTGTTATTAAACTGCTCTTCAATCATTGCCCTTGATCCCCCTATATTCTTTTTCAAGACCTATCGCCTATGATTTTATTCTCCTGATATTAAAACAAGACTTTGTCCTATTCGTCTCTTTTTTTGAAAATTTAATTGAAACCTGCACCAAATAAAAATATCTTTTACTGAATCATAAACGTATTTAAAATATAGCTATTTACCGTGATACGAAACAGAACTGGAATCTTATTTTTTATGAGAAAAGGGAACCAAGTTGGGGGAAGGCACTATAATTAAGTAATCTAAAATGAAAGAAGTAAAAAGACAATAACCTATGGAAGATATAAAAGTTCTTGACGAGCGCGAGAAATTGGTGCTTTACCTGATTATTAAGAATTTTATCTTAACCGCCAACCCAATTTCTTCAAATTTACTTGCCAAACAGCATCATTTGCCGTTCAGCCCGGCCACTATTCGCAAAATTATGGGGGATTTGGAGGAAAAGGGTTATATTTATCAACCTCATCCTTCTTCAGGCCGAATTCCCACTACCAGTGGATATCGGATTTTTGTAGATCAAATGATGAAGAAAAGTCGATTATCCCAGGAAGAAAAAGAAAAAATTCGAACGGTGGTTACCACCAGTGCCGGTGATTACGACCACATTTTGCGGGAATCATCGCGGATTCTATCCCAATTGTCACGACAACTCAGTATTCTCGTTTCTCCTCAACTGGATGAGGGCATTTTTCACCGCATGGAAATTAGCCGCATGGGAAGCGAACGGCTATTACTGGTTATTTCTATCAAAAGTGGCATCATCAAAACGATTATGGTGGAAACTAAATCGGACATCTCCAACCAGCAATTAGAAATGCTGAGGTTGGTGTTAAATGAAAGGTTATCTGGTTTAAAGATAAAAGAAATCCGGACCAACTTCAGGGAAATTGTTAGTGATCTTGAACAGGACAAACTGGGTTTAATTCACCTGTTCATTGAATCGGCTGACCGGATTTTTGATTTTTCCGAGAATAGTGACATTTTTGTCAGTGGAACGGCAAATTTTATGCGCCATCCCGAGTTTACCGATTATCAGCAATTATCCAGCGTTGTTGAGATTTTAGAAAATAAAAATGTCATCATTCATTTATTAGACCCGAATGAATCTGTATCGGATTTAAATGTCCTGATTGGCGAAGAAATTGACGAAATCAAGATGAAGAATTGCAGTATTATTGCGGCTCGTTATAAAATTGGCCAGGTTCAGGGAACTCTGGCGGTAATTGGTCCTACCCGGATGGACTATCCTCACATCATTCCATTGGTCGAATATACTGCCAAAACACTGTCTGGATCGTCAGAGTGAAATTTATAAGCTGAAATTCTTGAGCAGGATGAGCATTAATTAACAAGCTTAAAAAGCCGACTATATAGAGCGGGAATTAACCAGATCAAGGCCGAAGGGAACGAAAAGGAAAAATATGACAAAGAAGAAAGATTATTACCAGGTCTTAGGAGTTGACCGCACCGCCACCGAAGATGAAATAAAATCTGCCTATAGAAAACTAGCCATGAAATATCATCCGGATCGAAACCAGGGTGACAAAGAGGCTGAAGAAAAATTTAAAGAAATAGCCGAAGCCTATGAAGTGTTGAGCGATAAAAATAAACGATCCATGTATGATCAGTACGGTCATGAAGGTTTGCGGGGAGGTTTCCCCGGTGGAGGGTTTCATGACCCATTTGATATTTTTCGGGAAGTGTTTGGTTCAGGCTTTGGCAGTATTTTCAATGACTTTTTTGGAGAACGCTCAGAGTCCAGGGGACGAAGAAGTCAACAACGGGGAAGCGATCTTCAGATACGTTTAAAACTTACCTTAGAGGAAATCGCTTCCGGGGTAACCAAACAACTCAAAATAAAAAAATTAGTTACCTGTGAAAGCTGCCGGGGAAGCGGATCAAAAGAAGGCAGTAAACCGAGTACCTGTCCCCAGTGCCAGGGCAAAGGTGAAGTGCGGGAAATCTCACAATCATTCTTTGGGCGGTTTGTTAATATCAGCACCTGTCCGCGTTGCGGGGGAAGTGGAACAGTAATATCGGATCCCTGTTCAACCTGTCGGGGGGAAGGTCTGGTGCACGGTGAAGAAATCATTGAAGTCAACATACCAGCAGGTGTGGCCGAAGGAAATTATTTAACGGTTCGCGGTAAGGGAAACGCGGCACCTCGTGCGGGTGTGACTGGTGACCTTATTGTAGTTATCGAGGAACAACCTCATGAATTTTTTACCCGAAATGGAAATGACATCATCTTTAATTTACCTTTGAGCTTCCCGGAAATGGCTCTGGGAACCGATTTAGAAATACCCACGCTGGAACTGGAAGAAGTTAATAAAGAGAAACACCATAAAGTGGTCAAAATAAGCATTCCTCCCGGTACCCAGAATGAGAAAGTATTTCGCCTGAGAGGTAAAGGGTTACCAGAGCTTAACGGATACCGCCGCGGCGATCTGTTAGTGCAGGTTAAAGTGTGGATACCGACTAAATTAACCAATCGCGAGAAAGAAATTTTAGAAGAATTGTCTCATTCTGAAAATCTGCATCCGCCGCGTAAGAAGGGATTTTTTAGCAAGGTGAAGGAAGCATTAAATATGTAAAGGGCGAATATAGATTTGATTTTCAAATAAATAATATCTGGATATGACTCCATCATTGCTTCCCAAATAGATAAACGATTACTCACTATTATTCCCCCTGATCTATATTTATTTTTATTCCAGGTATTGAGGTGACTATTTACTCAGATGGGACTTTAATGAGAACGGATTCATCAGTGGTACAAAAATTAATCATCGAAGAATAAGCTCATTTTTATGAATACATCTAAAGAGAGAACGAAGGAATACATAGTCGATGGTATGGATTGTGCCGATTGTGCCCTGACAATCGAAAAGAAACTCTCCAAACTTCCGGGAATAAGGCAGGCCCGGGTCAATTTTCTTTCCTCCCGTTTATGGATGGAAATAGACCCAGATGGACCTGACGAACCTGAAATTCTTAAAACAGTCGCCGATGCCGGCTACCGCCTGCGATCCCTGACTCCTGAACGTCGCGATATTCTCACCATTGAAAATCTGGTAAAAACGGAAACGGTATCCCAAATAAGACAAAGCTTGGAAGACATATCAGATGTTCACAAAGTTGAATTTAATATTCCGAAGAAAAGGGTAATCATTACCCATCGATCATCTCCAGAAAAAATCTTAAATGTCCTTTCCGGTAAAGGAATCTCAGCAAAAATAGTACCCTCCCATAAGGACCTCACTTCCCATCAATCACGAGAGAATAAAAGAATAGTTGGACTTACAATAATTTCAGGTATTCTGGCTTTTGGGGGATTGGTAGGGGAACAATTCCACCTTCCATCTTACCTCACCACCATCGTATTTGCCTTAGCGATTTTATCAGGAGGTTATCGCATTGCTCTTAAAGGTTTGAAGGAGGCCAGACAACTTACTCTGGGAATGAATTTTCTGATGAGTATTGCGGTTATAGGCGCCATGGTTCTCGGTGAGTGGTCAGAAGCAGCAATGGTGATATTCCTGTTTTCCCTGGCTCATCTTTTAGAGTCCTATTCCGTTCAACGGGCCCGACAATCTATTAAATCCCTCATGAAATTGACACCGCCTACTGCCCTGGTAAAAACTCAGGAAGGACTGGTAGACAAACCTGTTGAACAGGTGACCATTGGTGATATCATATTGATTAAACCCGGAAATCGAATCCCTTCAGATGGGAAAGTAACCGCCGGCGCTTCACTGGTGGATCAGGCGCCTATTACAGGTGAGAGTTTACCGGTTTCAAAATCCGAAGGAGATGAAGTCTATGCCGGAAGTTTAAATCAACAAGGAGTATTGGAAGTAAGGGTTGACCGGCCCTACCAGGATTCCACAATAGCAAAGATTATTCATTTGGTAGAAGATGCCCAGGCCCAGCGTGCTCCTATCCAGCAATTTGTAGAAAAATTCGCTCGCTATTATACTCCGGCGGTAGTGATTATTGCTTTTGGTTTTGCCATAATACCCCCTCTTTTTTTTGCAGGTTCGTTCACCGAATGGTTTTATCGGGCGCTGGTATTACTGGTCATTTCCTGTCCCTGTGCGTTGGTGATTTCAACCCCTGTTTCGCTGGTGAGTGCATTAACCAATGCGGCGCGCCATAGTATCCTGATCAAGGGCGGAACTTATCTGGAAAATTTTCATCGGATCAAAGTTCTAGCAATCGATAAAACCGGTACATTGACTTACGGACGTCCCGCCGTTCAAACAGTGATTGCCCTGAATAACTACCCGGCTGTAGAGATTTTACGGATTGCGGCATCCATCGAGGCAAATTCAGAGCATTCTATTGCCCAGGCGATTGTAACCTATGCCCGTCAGCAGGAAATTGAACCGGTAGAAGTACACAATTTTCAGGCCATTCATGGACGAGGGGCCCGGGCAGACATAGACGGTACCACTTTTTATATTGGAAATCACAAATTATTTGAGGAAAATGGATGGTGCCAGGAGAAGGTACACGAACACATTACCCACATCGAAAATCAACGTCACACGGCGGTACTGGTGGGAAATACCTCACAATTAATAGGTGTGATTGCGTTAGCCGATGAAGTAAGAGATAATGCCGCACCAGCTATTCACCAACTGAAAAAAAGCGGTATCGAAAAAATTGTTATACTAACCGGTGATAATGAAGTGACGGCCCAATCTATCTGCCAGAAGCTGGGCATCGATGAATTTTATGCAGAACTTTTACCTGCCGATAAAGTGACTACCATCAGGCAGCTTAAAGAACAAGGAGGGCCTATCGCTATGGTTGGCGATGGAATTAATGATGCTCCCGCTCTGGCCACCGCTTCTATTGGAATCTCCATGGGTGCTTCCGGAAGTGATACAGCCATAGAAACGGCCGATATTGTTTTGATGAAAGACGATTTGAATAAAATCGCTTTTCTCAGATTACTAAGTAAAAAAACTCTCAAAATTATTTATCAAAATATTTTTATTTCCCTATTTTTAAAATTGGCCTTCTTTGTGCTGGCCGTTCCAGGAATAGCGACTTTATGGATGGCGGTTTTTGCCGATATGGGCGCGAGTTTAATTGTGATTTTTAATGGGTTACGACTTTTAAATTTTCAAGACCGCCAATCTTAATTCGATTTCAGAACCTGCTTTATTTTTCGTCTTTTCATTTTTTCTTTACCTTTCATTTCCGGCATAAATCATTTTACATTATGCTAACTTTTTAAATAATTGTTTTTGGTGGTAAACATAAACTTCTTGCAGTAAATGGAATTTCTCCAAATATTAATAATCGCGTTAGGATTGGCGATGGATGCTTTCGCGGTTTCCATTGCTGCTGGTACCTCTCGGAATATTTCTGGAGAAAGAGCCGCTTTGCGGCTTTCCTTTCATTTTGGATTATTTCAATTTTTCATGCCATTGATTGGATGGTCGCTGGGAATAAATATCGCTCCTCTGATCGCCTCCGGAGATCATTGGGTAGCTTTTATCTTATTAGCCATTGTGGGCGGTAGAATGATCAAAGCGAGTCTGGATAAACAGCCGCGGAGTTTTAAAGCCGATCCCAGCAAGGGAATGTTGCTATTTGTGCTCTCAGTAGCTACCAGTATCGATGCCTTAGCGGTGGGCTTGAGTCTGGCCATGCTGAAAATAAAAATTCTGTTCCCCAGTCTGCTTATTGGCATTATCACTGCTCTTTTATCATACATTGGCATTCAAATGGGTAAACGTCTTGGACTAAAATTTGGTAAAAGGATGGAATTATTAGGAGGGTTTTTACTCATTGGGATCGGGGTAAAAATTTTAATCACCCATCTTTCCTGAAATATGAGAGATTTGAATATCGCAAAAAACGTTATCCTGTTTATTAAAAATAGCTGATGAGAATCTACGGAATTATTGCATGAAATTATTTTATCAATCAAATTTTGATCCAACTCGCACTTTCCCTTTTTTAGAGACCTATTGTTCAGGAGTTTACAATGAATTTCAAAGTCCTTAATTCACTGGTTTGCTTATTTTCTCTCTTGATTTTTTCTTTTCATGCTAACTGCCGTTCAGCAGTTGATCCTGATCCCACCCGTTACCAATCGGAGATTGATCAATATCAGGAGTGGGATCAGAAAAACAGTCCCCCACAAAATGCCATTCTTTTCGTCGGCAGTTCCAGTATTCGGTTGTGGTTGACCCGACAGGCTTTCCCTGAATTTCCAGTGATAAATCGTGGATTTGGCGGAGCACATATCTCAGATGTCCTCTATTACTATCAGCAGATAATAACGCCTTATGATCCTTCTATCATTGTATTTTACTGCGGTGATAATGATATCGCCGACGGGAAAACAGTTGAACAGGTTTTCGAGGATTACCTGGAATTGGTCAAACAAATTTTAGATGACAAGCCCCTGGTAAAATTCATTTATCTTCCGATCAAACCAAGTCCGAGTCGTTTTTCTCATTGGACAGAGATGAATCGATTGAATGTGATGATCAAAGATTTTAATGATAAGAATTCCCGTTTATTTTACGTGGATGTGGCTACGGCATTGCTAAATACCAGAACCGAACCAGATAGTGCTTTCTTTATGCCTGATTTGTTGCACTTAAATGAAAAAGGATATGAGGCCTGGAATAGAGTACTTGCTCCTCAACTGAGAAAATTATATTTTGAACAGAAATGATTTTAGAAAAAATCTATTGCCTTCAGTGTTCGCACAGACGTTAATTTTATTTGTCTGATCGCCATCAGTGTCATTGACAGTGCTTGATAATTCTATTGGATGGACAAACATTTTAAGATTAGTTTAATTCTGTCTGCACCAGGCGTACTAAAATTGGGCTGCTCCTCTCGGTAGAGGCAGGCCTGTCCGGTCCAAACCAGAACAAGAATGGAAGTCACCAATGGAAAACGAATGATGAATGCTTATATTTTTTAAAGATGTTGTCAAGCAATGAAATAATAATCATAAACAAATAAAGCAAAAGGAAATCAATTATGAGTTATGGTTTTAGTAAAAAAGTGAATTTATCTTATGAGCAGGCCATTGAAAAAACAAGAGAAGAACTCAAAAAAGAGGGTTTCGGGGTTTTAACAGAAATTGATGTCAGAGATGTGTTAAAGCAGAAACTAAATGTTGAATTTAAAAAATATAAAATTTTGGGAGCCTGCAATCCGCCATTCGCTTACCAGGCATTGCAGAGTGAGGAGCAAATAGGTTTAATGCTCCCCTGTAACCTGATTGTATATGAAGACGATCAGGGTTCGATTACCGTGGCCGCCATTGATCCGGCCGCTTCCATGCACGCCATTCATAATCCTGACCTCATCAAAATAGCTGGTCAGATACAGCAGAAATTAAAAAAGGTAATCGAACGGATCTGACAGCACTATACATAAAAAATAAAATATATCTTAAAAAAGTCTAATAAAAATCTAATCTCACCTATTGACTTTTTTAAAAATAACCTTAAATTAATCACCATCCATAAAATTTCTTTTAGATGGTGCTCATGTATTTTACCAAAGCACAAATGCAGGCTTTGAAATTTATGATTATTATTCTGGCCTGTTCGGTCATCTATCAATATGCCAGGTATTATTTCTTTCAAGATAATGAAGACTATTTTGCAGAATTTGATCGCTTTTTCATTCAGAAAAAGGATAGTTTATTGGCGATGACAAATTCGGATTCTATCATTGATCGTGTGAAAGAAACTGAACAACCCACTGTTCAACTAATCTATCGAAAATTTCCAGTGAATATTAACTCCGCGTCAGGGACAGAATTACAGAACCTTCCGCGAATTGGACCAGCCATGGCGGAGAGAATCATCTCCTATCGAGAAACTCACGGTCCTTTCCAAAAAAAGGAAGACTTGATGAAAGTGAAAGGAATCGGTAAAAAAACCTTTGAGAAGTTAAAAGATTTAATCACTTTGAACTGAAAAGGAGAAACTATACCTGCAGATCGTATGTTTGTCCGGCTCTTATAATTGTGACCCGATAACCCTTTTCCTCTAAAAATTTTTTAAGCTGAAGCTGGGCATTTTCTTCGCCATGCACCAGAAAAATATGCTTCAATTTTTTATAATTCAGATGAGAAATGTATTCCAGAATTTCACTATAGTCAGCATGGGCACTAAAGGCATTCATTACTTTCACTTCAGCTTTTAGTTTATATACATCGCCAAATATTTTTACTTCTGGCTGTTGCGATTGAATTTTCCGGCCCAGAGTCTCTTCGGCCATATAGCCCACAATGAGAATCGTATTCCTCGGATCTTCAATATTATGAATGAGATGATGCAGAATACGGCCGGCTTCACACATGCCGGAAGAAGAAATAATAAGAGCTGGTTCTTTCAGACTATTCAATTTTTTGCTTTCTTCCTCACTGGTGATAAAATGCAGCTCATTAAAGCCAAACGGATTTTTATGATGAACTAGAAAGGCTTCACGGGTCTCATCATCATAACATTCCTGGTGAACCCGAAAAATACCGGTAGCATTGGTGGCCATTGGACTATCCACAAATATCGGAATTTTAGGAATCCGTTTATCATCAGCCAGCAGATGGAGGTAATAGACCAATTCCTGCGTACGCTCCACCGCAAAAGCTGGTACAATGATTTTTCCTCCGCGCTGCACCGTTCGATTAATCACTTCGGCCAATTGCTCCATAACTGTTTCAATAGGGTCATGCAGGCGGTCCCCATAGGTGCTTTCCATAATTAAATAATCCACATCAGGGATAATTTCCGGATCCCGCAATATCGGCAGATTTTTCCGTCCCAGATCACCACTAAAACCCACGGTCATTTTCTGCCCATCATGCTGGATATCCACCACGGTCAGCGCCGCTCCTAAAATGTGGCCGGCATCGTAGAAAGTACCGTGCATTCCATCGGCAACCAGAAAGGGTCGGTGATAGGAGACTGTTATAAAATGATCCATACTCCGTATCACATCATCTTCCCGATAAAGGGGCTCTTTATCAAATACTTCTCCAGACTTTCTTGCTTTTTTTCTCAGAAATTCAATGTCTTTCGCCTGAATATGGGCCGAATCCATCAAGATCAAACTGGTGAGATCACGGGTGGCAGGAGTTGAATAAATATTTCCTTCATAACCATGTAATGGTAAAAGTGGAATTAAACCGCAGTGATCATAATGCGCATGGGTCAGGATAACAGCAGAAACTTCCCGTGAATCAAATGGCCAATTTCTATTTTTTTCGTCAGCAACGGCACGTTTACCCTGGAAAGCACCGCAATCAACCATAATCATCTTATCTTTGAATTCAAGAAAATGTTTTGAACCTGTTACTTCCTGCGCGGCTCCCCATGAAAACAGTTTGGCCTGCATGATCATCTCCTTCACCGGTTAATCTTACTGCCTCGCTCAGTATTAGATCGAAAAGATTATTCTAACCCATCGGGCGATTTATTCTGCATTAAAAGAATTTTTTTCTAATTTTTTTCCAGAGACCGCTTCCCAACATTTTATTGGCATTTAACAATATGGTCTTCACCAGGATTAAAACATCTCTATCACCTGCCCAATTGCGCAGGACTACCTGGGGATTGACTTCATTGATCAGGTCATTTAATAGATAAGCCGTCAAAGCAATATCATCCAGATAACCTAAAGGTCCAATTAAACCTTCTGGAATAAAATCAACCGGTGAGATAAAATAAGCAATAATTGCAGCTACTTTCATTTTTTTAGAAGATGGAACTTCGGGGTCAATCATCAATTTGCAGAGCAGGTGGAAGAGATCAGGTGCGAGTAGAATGTATTCTGTCCAGCGATTCTCGCGGTTGCTTCTGGTACGAATCCATTCATTAATCCGGGCACGTATTTTTTGATAAAAATCCTGTTGTTCCTGATTCATTTGAATTATCAGAATAATAAAATCATTTTGAAAATAAGATTAGATATTGTAAAATTGCAAATGTTTTAATTCTAATTTTCGGCGGAGTGGGTAGTGAATATATTGTTTTCCCATAAATTGAATGCTGTTATAGATAATTGTAGATGTGTATTATTGAAAATAATATTCAGTTATGTTCATTGATTACGCAAAAATTTATGTTAAGGCCGGTCAGGGGGGAAGCGGAGCTTGCAGTTTTCGGCGGGAAAAGTATGTCCCTAAAGGCGGCCCCAATGGCGGAGATGGGGGGCGAGGCGGTAGTGTGATATTGATCGTCGATCCGCACCTTCATACCTTAATAGATTTCAGGTATCAACAGCATTACATCGCTAAGCATGGTCAACATGGAATGGGTAAAAATCGGCAAGGGCGGGATGCGGACGATATCCTGGTAAGAGTTCCAGCAGGAACCGTAGTTAAAGATGCACGAACTCAGGAAATTTTAGCCGATCTGGTGAAAGTGGGTGATCAATTTGTGGCGGCCCGGGGAGGTAGAGGAGGTCGTGGAAATGCTCGGTTTGCCACCCCCACCCACCAGGCTCCCCGAGAATGGGAGGTAGGAGAAGCGGGAGAAGAACGCGAGTTAATTCTGGAACTAAAATTATTGGCCGATGTCGGTTTAGTAGGCCAACCAAACGCCGGAAAATCCACTTTGCTTTCTAAAGTATCCGAGGCACGCCCCAAAATTGCCGACTATCCTTTCACCACTCTACAACCCCATCTGGGTATCGTTCGTTTAGGTGAATATAAGAGTTTTGTAATGGCCGATATTCCTGGACTCATTGAAGGGGCACACCAAGGAAAAGGTCTGGGTACCCAATTCCTGCGGCACATCGAGAGAACGCGAATGATCTGTTACCTCATCGACCCCTCCATCGGGGAAGTAAAAGACACTTATTCGGTATTACATCATGAATTGAATTCCTATAGTGAAGAATTGACAAAGAAACCGGCTCTTATAGTATTGACGAAAAAAGATTTATGGAAAGAAGATTTTGTCGCTCCAGCTGAAAAAATTTTTCCCTATCCTGTGCTAACAATTTCTGCCCTGACTGGTGACGGTCTGGAGGAATTAAAATGGAAGATCTGGGAACAACTGGAAAAAATTGATCAATCGACAACCTGAGTATATCATTCAACTAAAAATGACAATGAAAGCACCCGCTTTAAATGACATTTTATATGTGCTGACCATTCCTAACATCGGACCGGCCAGAATAAGAAAACTATTTCTTGCTTTTGAATCCGTCGAACAACTCCTGAAAGCTCCGGTACAGAGTTTAACCCGAATCGAGGGAATAGATTTAAAACTGGCTGAGTATATCAAAAAAGGTGGGGATCAAGACCTTGTTGACCAACAAATAGCTCTAATAAAAAAGAATAATATCGAGTATGTTACCATCTGGGATAATAAATATCCTTCTTTGCTTAAACAGATTCCTGAGGCTCCTATCATTCTTTTCTATCGTGGTCGATTCGAAGAACAACAGCGGCCAGCGATTGCCATTGTGGGAACCCGGACCCCTTCTCACTATGGTAAGGTTGTGGTCACTGATCTGGTGCGGGAGCTGGTGGCTAAAAATATTACTATTGTGAGTGGCCTGGCGCGGGGTATCGATTCCATCGCTCATCAGGTGGCTATTCAGTACGGAGGCGAAACTCTGGCGGTATTGGGATGTGGCATCGATCAGTGCTACCCTCCGGAAAATCGTGAGTTGTTTCAGAAAATTCCCCGGCACGGAGCGGTAATCTCCGAATATTTTTTAGGAACCGGTCCTGATGCAGTAAATTTTCCCAAACGCAATCGGATTATCAGCGGACTCTCGGTGGGAACAGTGGTGATCGAAGCCGGGGAACGCAGTGGGGCCTTGATCACCGCCTATTATGCCCTGAATCAGAACCGGGAAGTTTTTGCTATTCCTGGCAATATCAATAATCCGAAGAGCTATGGTTGTAACTCTCTTATTCAACAGGGGGCCAAACTTGTGCAACGCGTGGAAGACATTCTGGAAGAGATAGGAGAAATAAATAGTGCCTCCCCTCCTGCGCCCAAAGCCATTCCAAACAATCTTCAACCACTGGAGAAAAAAATACTGGAAAATCTGAATAGCGATCCCAAACATATCGATCGTCTGGTGCTGGAATTGAAAGAATCGCCCTCCGCTATTTTGGCTGGATTATTGACGCTGGAATTATTGGGTTTAGTGCAACAGCTCGCTGGAAAAATGTTCGTTCGCTTGTAGTCTTTTTTGAACAATTAGTCACAAATATGAAAAACAAACAGATGAAAAAAATTCTCAGAAAATCTATAAATAATGAAACGACAATAAACTAATTACTATACATAAAGGAGTGCATATGCCTTCTCAGTTAAAAAATTACCAGATGATTGTTACTGGAGGAACCGGTGAATTAGGAATGAGTGTGGTTTCAGAATATATAAAAAATGGGGCTATCGTCGTCACAAATTACCGGAATCCGGAAAAATGGAACATGCTGAAAGATTCTATCCGGGAGTCAGAGCAGTTGATTGGAATAAAGACTGATCTTACACAAGAGAAAGAAGTTGAACACTTTTTTCAAGAGTATCAAAAAAAATTTAAAAGATTGGATGTGCTGGTTCATACCATTGGAGGTTTCTGGATGGGGGGAGAAATTGCAGAGACGCCACTGGTAAAATGGAACCTCATGCAGACCGTAAATTTAACCAGCGCTTTTCTGTGCACTCGCCGTGCATTTCAAATCATGAAAGCACAGTGCAGCGGAAAAATTTATACAATTTGTGCCCAGGTTATTGAAACTTTTCCGGCAGGAATGGGCGCATACACGGTAAGTAAAGCCGGGGTGATGGCTTTGACTCGCACACTAGCCAATGAGGGGAAAGCGTATAACATTCAGGTTAATACTCTTTTACCCGGCATCATCGACACTGCTGAAAACCGCCAAGCAATGCCAAACGCCGACTTTTCACAATGGGTGACTCCTAAAGAGATAGCCCAGCTGTTGATTCAGCTCTCCAGACCGGAGAGTAAAGCGTTATCCCATAGCCTGTTAAAAGTAACTGGAAAACTGTAGACGAAAGTTTTTTATGACATATCGCGCCTCGCTTGAATTAGATACCTTGATGGACAAGCTCCTGGGTAAGGAGAAAGATGAATTTTATAATTGTATTGATAATCCCCTTCCCCACACCATTCGTTTCAATACTCTGAAAGGAGAAATTCAGCAGCTAAAGGAGTTTCTGGAAGAACAAAGATTTCGGGTGGAAAACTTCCCGGGCTTTCAGGATATTTTTCGTTTGCTTTACCAACCCTATCCCATTGGAAAAAGTCTTTCCCATTTCTTAGGTCATTTTTATGTACAGGATATTGCCTCCATGCTTCCCCCTCGCATCCTTAATCCTCAGCCGGGTGAAATGGTTTTAGATCTCTCGGCGGCACCCGGTTCCAAGACCACCCAGTTAGCGGTGATGATGAAAAATCAGGGAATGATTCTGGCCAACGATATTGTTTCCAAAAGATTGCGTGCTTTGATAAATAATTTACACCGCATGGGAGTGATTAATACCGCTGTCACCAAGAGTTTCGGGGAAAGCATCGGAAATCTTTACTTTGAAACTTTCGATAAGATTTTATTAGATCCAGCCTGCTCTGGATTAGGCACCCTGCATAAAACCCCCGAAGTGTTGAGCTGGTGGACACCGCACCATTGCCTTCGTCTGGCGGCCAATCAAAAAAGTTTGATATCCAGTGCCATAAAAGCCCTGAAGCCAGGCGGTATACTGGTTTATTCGACCTGTACGCTTACACCAGATGAAAATGAAGAGGTTATTCACTTCGCCAGAGAGAAATTTCCAATAGAGATTCTGGCCTTCGATTTATCCCCGTTAAAGAGTCGTCCGGCTTTAACAAAATTTAATGGGAAGACCTTTCACCCTGAACTTCAGAATTGCCATCGCCTCTATCCCTTCGAAAATGAAACCGAAGGATTTTTCATCGCCAGGCTGAGAAAAACAGATAGGTTACCCAAACCGTTTTTAAAGAAAGAGGAATCCATCTATCATGTGCCTGTCATTTCACATAAAACCTCGCCGGTAAAAAAGTATCTGGATTATTTTGCAGAGCATTTTGCTATCCCGCGAACTGAATTCTCCCGCTACGATTATCAGATTTCCAAGGAAATCACATTGATGAGCCATGAACTGGCCCAATTTCCATTCAGAACCAAACCTTTGAAAAGCGGACTGACTATTGCCCATGTTTTAACACAGATAGGGAAATTAACCACCGAGGGGGTGCATTTTTTCGGAAATTACATAAAGAAAAATCGAGTCGATCTGGACAATCTTTTACAGGTGGAAGATTTTGTGAATCGACACAACCTCCAAATTCCAATGGCTGGCGATAATCAACTCGCTTTTTATTATAAACAAATTCCCATCGGGTATGGATTGGCCGAAGATAATAAAGTGAAAAGCCAATTTCCCAAGGCCGAATGGCCTTTTCAATTGGCTGAGCGCTCATGAATTTGAGACGGTATTATCCATTATTCACCTTTGAAGTACATTCATAATTACCATACATAATAGAAGATTCTTCTGCCTTGGTTATTTTTCCATGACATAAAAAATGTTTCTTATAATTATGTCTGATTATATATTCTCCAGTGATATTACTCCCAGATGTATATCCTGCTTTTTTTTAAATTAATTGTACTTTTAAGGTAATGCAGAAAAAATTTTTTTATTATTTCTGCAGCAGGTAAAAAGCAGAAATGTGGAAAAATCGGTTCTTAAAATGCCTTGCTTATTTTTGCTTTTTATGTTATTTTTTTGACTTGTTTAAATGAAAAAGGAATTGAAATTATCATATGTGCGGTGTAGCAGGTTATTTTTCGCGCTCGGGTGCTAATGTCTCAGGTCAGGTGATGTTAAGTTTATATTCTGAGCAGCATCGTGGACAGGAAAGCAGTGGAATTGCCGTATCGGATGGACGGATCATTCGTTTACATAAATCGATGGGCTATGTGAAAGAAGTTTTTTCTCCGGATATTTTGCGGAATCTGAATGGTCACATCGCCATCGGTCAGGTGCGTTATCCAACCCGAGGCAGCTCAGTCATTAAAAATGCCCAGCCTTATGTCATTGAGACGCTGGGAGGGCCTATTTATGCAGTAGCCAGTAATGGTGATGTAGTAAATTATGAAGAAATCGCAGAGTGGTTGCAGGTCCGAGGTGTTCATCTCGCTTCCAACAATGACGGTGAGTTAATCGGTCGCTTTCTGGTCTATCATCATGAACGAGAGGGATTGAGCATCCCCGATGCCATTCGCCTATTAATGAAGCGAATAAAAGGGGCCTATTCTACTGTTTTTTTAACACCTAATAGTCTTTATATATTTCGAGATGAACTGGGATTTCGACCTTTACACATTGGTCAAGTTGACGGAGATGTGGCAGTAGCTTCCGAAACTTGTGCGCTGGATATTTTGCGACCCCAGCAGATTCGGGAGGTCCAACCAGGAGAAATTATCCAGGTGACTCAGGAAAAATTGATTTCATCTCCCAAAACAGATATCCTGTTCCACGAAGCACCCACAGAATTCCGTCATTGTGTCTTTGAGCTTATCTACTTTGCCAGACCGGACAGTTCTCAATTCAATGAATATGTATATAGTGTGCGGCATAAAATTGGTGAAAAGCTAGCCAGTTATGATGATTTCTTGGCCGATGTGGTGATGCCGGTGCCCGATTCTGCTAACTTTATTGCCATGGGTTATGCCAGTGCTAAACGAATTCCTTTTAATTTTGGATTGATCCGTAATCACTATGTTGGTCGCACTTTTATTCGCCCCGATCAATACCTGCGTGATGAATCGGTTCGCCAAAAGTTTAATCCCTTGAAAGATTTTTTTACTGATAAGCGAATCGTATTGGTCGATGACTCAATTGTCAGAGGCACAACTATCCGAAAAATAATTCGGATGGTGCGAGGAGCTGGAGCCAAAGAAGTTCATCTGCGCATCGGATCGCCGCCGGTGAGATACTCCTGTTATTATGGAATTGATACCCCACGGCGGGAGGAACTGATTGCCAACAATATGACCTTGGAAGAGATCAAAGAATTTGTCGAAGTGGATTCCTTGAAATATTTGAAAATTGACGATCTAAAAGAGTGCGTAAAAGAACCACAAAATTTCTGTTATGCATGCTTTGATGGAAAATATCCCATCCCTAAAACCATCGAAACCAAAGCGCCAGTGGAAGAAGAAAGTATTCATGGGAAAAATTCGCTTTAACAACATGATTTTTTATGCGCACCATGGTTATTATCAGGCCGAACGCGAATTGGGCCAAAAATTCGAAGTGGATATGGAATTGGACCTCGATTTCGGAAAGGCGATTCTGAGTGACGATCTGAAAGATACTGTAAATTTTGAAAAAGTCTATCAAAAAGTACATCATCTGTTCAGTAGCTACAAGTTCACTTTATTAGAAACCCTAGCCGATCGAATTGCCAGCGAAATATTGTCTTCATTTCCGATAAATACGGTATTGATTCGGGTGCGTAAACCAAATGTTCCTTTGAATGGATTCATGGATAATGTGGAAGTAGAATTACAGAAAAGCAGGTCGGATAATGCCTGAAGCTGTTATCGCGCTTGGCTCTAATGTGGGAGATCGACTTACCTATTTGAAAAAAGCGCTAAATAGCATCCAAAGGCGAGGAACAATTTTGAAAATATCTCCACTATATGAAACAAGTCCTTATGGTTTTATGGATCAACCGTATTTTTTAAATGCCGTGCTTTTAATGGAAACTCACTTATCGGCAGAACACCTATTGTCTGAATTAAAAAGTATTGAAGAAGAGGTAGGCAGAAAACAGCGGATTCGCTGGGGACCGCGAGAAATTGATCTGGATATTATTTTTTATGACCACCTTCAATTGAAAAGTGAAGATCTGACTATCCCGCATCCGGATTTCCATAATCGCCGTTTCGTTTTACAGCCTCTGGCAGATATCGCCCCTGACTGGAAAATTCCAGGATCTGCACAAACTGTTCAGCAATTTCTTAATATCTGTTCTGATAAAACGATAATTAAATTAATCGAAAAAGATTGGTATATCTGATGGAGCTAAAGTTTGATCACCTACATTATATTGCCATTGAAGGCGTAATAGGTGCAGGAAAAACATCTTTGGCTCATGCTCTCCAACAAAAACTCGGAGGTCGTTTAGTTTTAGAAGAATTTGAAGAAAATCCCTTTTTAGAAGACTTCTATCGCGATCCAGTGCATTATGCTTTTCAGACACAGATTTTTTTCTTACTCAGCCGCTACCGCCAGCAGGAACAAATTATGCAGTATGATCTATTTGAGAAAAGAATAATCACGGATTATATGTTTGTCAAAGATCGAATTTTCGCCACCCTCAATCTTAATGAAAAAGAGATGGCGCTATATAACATTCTGGCACGTATTCTAGAAAAACAAATCATTAAACCCGATCTGGCTATTTATCTGAAAGCCTCCACTAAAAAATTAATGCACCATATTCGCAAACGAAGCCGCCCCTATGAGCGATACATCAAAGAAGAGTACATTGACGCTCTTAATAATCTCTACGAGGAATTTTTCTGGAATTACAGTACCACTCCACTGCTGATTATTAATACCGAAAACCTGGATTTTGTCAACAATCAGAACCATTTCAATCAAATCTTAGTAGAAATTAGCAAGCATCGCAGTGGAAAAAAATTAGTTAGCTTCGATTTACATAAAGGTTTAGTCTAATGATTCGATTACTATTATATATTATTTTATTCTGGCTCATTTATCGACTGGTGAAAAAAGTAATGGTATTCTTTTCTCGACCATCATCAAAAGTTGGTGGTAATGCTCCCTACAAGAAACAGTCCTTTGATCCTAAAAATATTGAAGACATTGACTACGAAGAAATTAAGAGGAAAAATGAAAAATAAAATAGAGTACAAAGATGTCAAAAAACTGCGCGAAGAAAATAAGCGCTTAAAGGTTCTTCTGCATTTAGCAGAAAATCTTCAGACCCATCTGGATTTACACCAGTTACTGTTCACCACCATGCGGGAGGTGGCTAAGATACTGAATGCGGACCGCTGTACCGTATTTCTGCTGGATGAGGAGAAGAACGAACTCTGGTCAGTGGTGGCAATGGGCATTGGAAAAGGAAAAGAAATTCGCTTTCCTGCCTCAAAAGGTATTGCAGGCCACGTGGCCACCACCGGTGAAATTCTTAATATTCCTGACGCTTACAAGGATCCCCGCTTCAATCCTGAGATCGATAAAAAAACCGGATACCACACCCGCAATATGCTCACCATGCCTTTAAAGAACAGAGAAGATGTTATTATTGGAGTCTTTCAGGTGCTGAACAAAGAAGGGGGGCCCTTTACTAAAAAAGATGAGGAATTGTTAGCGGCCATCTCGCAAATCACCGCCACCACCATCGAGAATTCAATGCTGTACGAAGAACAGGTGGAATCGTTAAATAGCTTTGTGGAGACGCTCTCGGCAACGTTAGATACCCGCGATTATATTACAGCTGGCCATTCCCGTCGAGTAACCATGTACACCATCGCCCTGTGTGAACAAATGCAAATGACTTCCTGCGAAGAACTTCGTTTCGCCGGACTCCTGCATGATATTGGAAAATTGAGTATTCCCGAATCGGTTTTATTTAAAGCCGGCAAACTTACCCAAGAAGAATACGAAATTATAAAAAGACATCCGGCTGTTACCCGACAAATTCTGAACAGCATCCACTTCCCCCGTCGGATGAAAAATGTTCCGGAGATCGCCTCCACGCATCATGAACGAGTGAACGGCACCGGTTATCCCGAAGGTCTCACGGTTGAAAAGATACCGCTGGGTGGACGAATGTTAGCACTGGCTGATGTATTCGATGCCCTTACTTCTCACCGCCAATATCGTGACCGAGAATCGATTGAGAAAGTATGGGAGATTATCGAAAAAGAAAATGGACAAACTTTCGATCCGGAAGTCGTCAAAATTTTTCTCAATATCCCTACCAATAAATTAATTCAAATATTGGAATATGACCAGCGAGACCGTTTAGATCTCACAGAACTTGAGAAATTAGGCTCGGTACCCCTGCAGGAAATTTTAGAACTAAAAAGGAATAAAGATCAGAAACTTACCAAAAGGCAAAAATCTATTTTGCAGACTTTCGATAAATATTATCAACGCAATTATTAATACCTCTTATCCTACATTCCTTTTTTTCCCTTTGCCTGAGGCAAATGACCTAATTTACCATTTGCTTTGCCGGTAATTTTTTTTAAATTGGCAAAATTTTAACCTGTATATTTAGATGAATGGTCCAGTTTCCAAAAAGCAAAAGTTAATTGAAGCCCACCTTATTTTGGAGGATGGAACAATCTTCCAGGGAATCTCCTTCGGAAATAAAAAATCAGTAGCCGGTGAAGTCGTCTTTAATACCGGGATGACCGGATATCCGGAAACCCTCACAGACCCTTCATATAAAGGACAAATCTTAACGCTTACCTATCCTCTGATTGGAAATTATGGAGTCCCGGTTGAGGAAAAGGATTCATCACTGTTTAAAAAATTTGAGTCAAAAACCATACAAGTGTCAGGATTATTGATTTCAGATTATTCTTTCTATCATTATCACTGGGATTCTGGACAGAGCCTGAGTGCCTGGCTAAAAGAAAACCACATACCCGCTTTGTATGGAATTGATACTCGCGCTCTTACTAAAAAATTGCGCGAGAGAGGCACCATGCTGGGTAAAATAGAATTTCCCGGTGAAAGCATCAATTTTTATGATCCCAACCTGGAAAATCTGGTTCAAAAAGTAAGCATTTCGGAACCGCAGAAACTGGGATCAGGAAAAATCAGAATTGTACTAATTGATTGTGGCTGCAAACACAGGATCATGCATTCCCTGCTCGATAGAGATGTTGAGTTGCTGAGAGTCCCCTGGGATTATCCGCTCGATAATCTGACTTTTGATGGACTGGTCGTTTCCAATGGACCTGGAGATCCAAAAACCTGCAGACAAACTATTTTGCAAATTCGCCATGCTATTGATCGAAATATCCCGGTATTTGGCATCTGCCTGGGTCACCAGTTATTAGCGTTGGCCGCTGGTGCCAATACCTATAAACTCAAATATGGGCATCGCAGTCAAAATCAACCGGTGATAGAACTGACGACCGGGCGTTGCCTCATCACTTCCCAGAATCATGGATATGCAGTGGATAACTCTACTCTGCCTGATGAATGGGTGCCCTGGTTTATCAATTTAAATGATAATACCAATGAAGGTATACGACATGTTTCCGGTCGTTTCAGCAGTGTACAGTTTCATCCGGAGGCCTCACCCGGACCAGATGATGCCGGTTATCTTTTTGATGAATTTTTAAAAATCGTGGAATCATGAAACAACCAATTAAAAAAGTTTTAATATTAGGAAGTTCGGCTTTAAAAATCGGTGAAGCTGGTGAATTCGATTACTCCGGCAGTCAGGCGATCAAAGCCCTGAAGGAGGAAGGTATCCACACGGTACTGGTTAATCCAAATATTGCCACGATCCAGACTTCTGACCATTTGGCCGATCGAGTATATTTCCTGCCCGTGACTCCTGATTTTGTAGAGAAAGTAATTGATAAAGAACGTCCGGATGGCATTCTGCTGGGATTCGGTGGTCAAACTGCTTTGAATTGTGGAATTGAACTCTTTAAAAAAGGCGTATTTAAAAAATATCAGCTCAGGGTACTGGGCACCCCAATCGAATCGGTTATCGATACAGAAGACCGTGATTTATTCGTGCGGCGGTTGAGTGAAATTCAAGTTAAATATCCCCGCAGTCAGGCCGCAGAAACAGTGGATCAGGCCGCTGCCATCGCTAAGCGCCTGGTATATCCGGTGATTATTCGCATCGCTTATGCATTGGGGGGATTGGGATCAGGAGTATGCCACAACGAAAAACAATTGCGCCTGTTAGCCCGAAAAGCCTTAACGCACACCTCCCAGATCCTCGTCGAAGAATATCTGGAAGGCTGGAAGGAAATCGAATACGAAGTGATGCGGGACTGCTATGATAATTGCATCACGGTCTGTAATATGGAAAATTTTGATCCGATGGGGATACATACCGGCGAAAGTATCGTGGTAGCGCCCAGCCAGACTCTCACTAACCAGGAATATCACCTCCTGCGAGATGTGGCCATCAAAGTCATCCGGCATCTGAAGATTGTAGGAGAATGCAATATACAATATGCGCTCAGTCCTAATAAGGTTGATTATCGGGTGATTGAGGTAAATGCCCGCTTATCTCGCAGTTCGGCCTTAGCCTCAAAGGCTACCGGTTATCCGCTGGCCTTCATCGCCGCTAAATTAGCCCTGAATTACGGATTGCATGAACTTCCAAATTCTATCACTAAAATTACCAAGGCTTTTTTTGAACCTGCTCTTGATTATGTAGTAGTTAAAATCCCACGCTGGGATCTTAAAAAATTCCGGATGGTCTCTCGAAAGATAGGTTCAGGGATGAAGTCGGTGGGAGAAGTGATGGCCATCGGGCGTAAATTCGAAGAAGCCCTGCAGAAAGCCATCCGCATGCTGGAAACCGGTGCACAGGGACTGGTAGCTAATCCACCTTATCGAACCAAAAATATTGATGATGAACTAAAGAAGCCCACCGAAGAGCGTGTTTTCGCAATAGTGCAGGCCATCAGAGAAGGTTATTCCATCGATAAAATTCATCAACTCTCTCATATTGACAAATGGTTTTTGCAGAAAATCAAGCAGGTGGTGGAAATTGAAAAACAGATTTCCCGGTACACACTCCATCGTCTTCCACTGGAATTATGGCGGCAAGCGAAACAAGCTGGTTTTTCTGACAAGCAAATCGCTATTTTGCTATCAACTACTCAGACCAGAGTACGACAGCATCGCCAAAAATTGAAATTATCACCAGTCATCAAACAAATCGATACCCTGGGAGCTGAATATCCAGCCCAGACCAATTATCTGTATTTAACCTACAATGGTGAGCAGGATGATATTGAATTAAAAGCTGATCATTCAGTTCTCATCCTAGGTTCGGGTGCTTATCGTATCGGAAGTTCGGTGGAATTTGACTGGTGCGCGGTAAACACCGGGAAAGCCCTGCGGGAATTGGGGTACCAGACTATCATGCTCAATTACAATCCGGAGACGGTGAGTACAGACTACGATGAATTCGACAAACTCTTTTTTGATGAAATCCGTCTGGAGACTATCCTGGAAATTCACGATAAATTAAAACCGCTGGGAGTGATCATCTCAATGGGAGGGCAAATCCCAAATAATCTGGCCTGTGATCTGGAGAAATCAGGGGTACATATTCTGGGGACATCAGCAGCCAGTATTGACATGGCTGAAAATCGGCGAAAATTTTCTGATCTTCTGGATCAGCTGCAGATTGATCAACCGATATGGCGCGAACTGACTACCCTAAAAGAAGCCAAACAATTTGCCAGAAAAATCGGATATCCAGTGCTGGTTCGGCCTTCTTATGTACTGAGTGGAGCAGCCATGGCCGTCGCTTCCAGTGACTCTGAATTGAGTCGTTATCTACAGTTAGCGGTAGAAATTTCTCCTGAACATCCGATTGTCATTAGCAAATTTTTAGAAAATGCCAAAGAGATTGAATTAGATGCCGTCGCCAAAGATGGTCAGATTATAATCCATGCCATCTCGGAGCATGTGGAAAACGCCGGGGTGCATTCGGGTGATGCCACTCTGGTGTTGCCGCCGCAGCGAACCTATCTGGAAACTATTCGCCAGATTCGTCGGATTTCTAAGAAAATTGCCGCCGCTCTAAAAATCAACGGTCCATTTAATATTCAGTTTATTGCCAAACAGAACGAGGTGAAAGTCATTGAATGTAATCTCCGTGCCTCTCGAAGCTTTCCTTTCGTCTCCAAAATACTTAATCGTAATTTCATTGATGTTGCCACGCAGGTCATCATGAACCAACCGGTTCATCCCCAGGAAAATGCTCTGTTTGAAATGAATTATGTGGGAGTCAAAGCTCCCCAATTTTCTTTTACCCGCCTGGAAGGAGCCGATCCTACCCTGGGGGTAGAGATGGCCTCCACCGGAGAAGTAGGTTGTCTGGGTAACGACTTCGATGAAGCTTTTTTAAAAGCTCTGCTCTCGGTCGGATTTCGATTACCCATTCGTTCCATCTTACTCTCTACCGGTTCCATCGAATCGAAAGCTGAACTGTTGGAAAGCGTGCGAATGTTAAGCAAGCTGGGAGTAAAATTTTATGCGACGCGTGGCACGGCCAATTTTCTCAAAAATAATAACCTGCAAGCAGAAATTCTATACTGGCCGCTGGAGAAAAAACAACCCAATACGATCGATTATATAAAAGAAAGAAAAATTGATCTGGTGATTAATATTCCCAAAAATTATCAGGAAACCGAATTAACCAACGACTACATGATTCGTCGCACGGCAGTCGATTTTAATGTTCCGCTCATTACTAACCGACAATTTGCCATGCGCTTTGCCGAAGCCATCGCCCGAACTTCTTTGAATGATCTAGAAATAAAAAGCTGGGATGAATACACTTCTAATCATTAAGGCATCAGATTAAAATAATAGTTATTTGAAAAACCGCTCCCGGATGGTGTCAGATTTTACCAGACGATTTAAGATTTTCTTCTGATCATCACCAAAGATATATCATCCTCATAATTGCCATCTCTGGAAAAATTCTCCAACCGTTGAATGATCTCATTACCAATTTCTCGCAGTGGTCGATAGAAGTTTTTTCTGACAATCTGCTTTACTCGCCTACTCTCGAACATTTCATCTTTCTTGTTTTGCGCTTCGGTGACCCCGTCCGAGCAAACCAACAGCACATCATTTGGGAGAAACTGTACCTGACCTTCTCCAAATTCGACATTTGGCATCATACCCACTGGAAGGTTGGATTGGGTGAGTTCAGAAATATGGATCGATGTTCCATTTTGAGTAAAGAGCATCGGTGGGATATGACCGGCAATGATGTAGGCAAAAGTATGATCGACCAGATTTAGATTTCCCCATACCAGAGTGGCATATTTATCAGGAGTGGTGATAGAATAAAGGTGATTATTGATAGTGGAGACAATCTCTTTATTACTTTCATATTTCTGAATGATGGTGTGCACGGTAGCCTGCATATTGGCCATCAATAAAGCAGCAGGGATTCCTTTGCCTGCTACATCGGCCAGAATGATACTCAGAGAATTCGGTTTCAGGAAGAAATCGTAGTAGTCTCCACCGACTGATTTGGAGGGACGATGATAGGCAAAAAATTCATAATTATCCACAACTGGAAGGGCAGAAGGAATAAGCATTTTCTGAATTTCACCCGCCAATTCCATCTCGTTTTCCAGTTTTTTCCTCTCCAGCGCTTCCTGATAGAGTTGGGCATTTTGAATCGCCAAAGAGATATAATCCGCAAATACCGAGGCAAATTGCTGATCCTTTCTGGTAAAATATCCCGATTTCTTATTTAAAATTTGCAGGACGGCGATCACTTTTTTCATTTTATCACGCACCGGTACGCATAAAATGGATTTAGTTCGATAGCCGCTCTTTTTATCCACTTCTGGATTAAAGCGCGGATCTTTATAGGCATCAGCAATATTGATGCTCTTGCCGGTTTTGGCCACATAACCAGAAATCCCTTTACCAATGGGTTGGCGAATTTCTAATTTTTTATCCCCCTGCGCAATTTTTGACCAGATGTGTTGAGTCTTTTCATCAACAATGTAGAGCGTACCGCGATCGGCTTCCAGATTAGCCGTAATCTCGCGCATGATGATGGACAGCAACTCATCCAGATCGAGAGTTGAATTAATCAGCTTGACCGATTCCAATAGTGTATATAATTGCGATTCAGTAAGAATTTTTTTCAAGGCATTAACTCGTTTTTTTATAAAAAATTTGCAAAATATAAGAATATTACCTGGCGAAGGAAACAAAGACTTAATAGATTGAGTAAATTCTTGCGTCACACATAACCATCTGTCTTAAACTATATTGATTTTATTAAAGTTAAATGGAAAAAGATTATTGAACCGCTTGATTTCGAAAGTAAAAAAAACCTATATTAAGTATTTTTAAATTGGGGCTGAAGTGAAAGTTCGACCGATTTTAAAGAAAATGCTCAGGGTGGTACTAACCAGTGCCTTATACGTTCTATTCTTTTCTCTCCTGCATAGTTTTTTCTCTTACGTTTTATCTCTTCATCAGCCGTTGCTCAGCTTGTTTATCACTCTGGTTATTGTCCTATTTTACCATGAGCAAATCACTTCGGTTGTTCGCTATGTAATTGACAAAAGTTTGTACCGAAAATTTTATACTGTTAATCAGGCTTTGAATGAATTTAATCTTGAATTAAATACAACTCTCGATCTTAAATTAATCATCGAAAAATTTTCGAAGTTTTTGAAATCCACTTTTCAGGAACATGGCTGGGCTTTCTATTATCGCTGGGGTGAAGATTACGAGCTTTTCGCTCATAATGTCCCGAATCAAGATCAACTCCCAAAACTAATCACATTGCCTTCAGTCAATATACTGGATCGACTTTTCAAAAAGCAGATGGATTTTTATCATCTCCATAAAATTAGTGATAAAAGTGAACTTTTTCAGGAACAACTGAAACAATTCGAAGCCTTCGACTTTTACTATTTTCTTCCTTTACGAAGCTACAAGGGATATAATGGATTCTTGCTTTTTGATCGCAAATTCGGTTACTACTTACTGTTCGCCAGTTTAGAAAGATTCCTATTGCGAATTTTTAAAAAGACCGCTGATATTTTTGAAAATAATTTACTTTACTCCGAAGTTGAACGAAAATCACTGCAAAATTTTTTATTGGTGGAGATCGGAAAGAAAATTTCTTCCAGTCTGGATTTGAATGAAGTGCTGGAAACGATTATCGATTCTGTGAAGCTGTTAGTGGAATACGATGCGGGAGGAATTTTTCTCATCGATCAAAAGGATCTGGTACTGCGCAAGATGGTCACCCGTGGCTATGATCGGAATTTACTCAACAAATTATTTATAAAAATTGATCAGGGAATTGCTGGCTGGGTGGTGAAACATAAAGTACCTCGCATCATCAACAATGTGAATAATGCTCCAGAATATTTCAAAGTTCGTGAAACTACTCAATCTCAATTGACTGTTCCCCTCATGAATGGCGATTTAATCCACGGAGTAATGGCATTGGAAAGTGACCGATTGAACCATTTTACTCCCATGGATCAGGAATTGCTGATGACGTTTGCCAGTCAAGCTGTCATTGCCATTGAGAATGCTCAGCTCTTCGAGGCCTCCACGCAGATGAAACAGCTGGAAAGCGAACTGATCGTGGCTTCGAAAGTGCAAAAGGCGTTATTACCCGACCGCCCGCCTGATTTCCATGGACTCAAAATCAGTTTTATGAATATTCCTTCACGAATTGTGGGTGGGGACTTCTATGACGTTTTTAAAGTTGGAGAAAACAAATTAGCCATTGCCATAGGTGATGTATCGGGCAAAGGTGCTCCAGCTTCTATCCTGATGGCCATGTTATATGCTGGTTTTCGCAGTTTATTGAAGGAATTTTATCCGGTGGTCGAGATCGTCGCCCGTCTGAATAATTTGCTGGTCGATACGACTTCTGAAGGATATTACTGTACTTTTTTCTTTGGAATGTATCATTACCCTAGCTCCGAATTCATCTATACTAATGCCGGCCATAATCCACCACTCCTTTTCCGCAAAGATGGTTCGGTGGAACGATTAACCACCGGCGGAGTTGTTCTGGGATTCCTGAAAGACCAGGAATACCGGCAAGAAAATATTTTTCTTACTTCCGGAGACTATCTATTGTTATTCACAGATGGCGTCACCGAAGTAAAGAACAGTGAGGGTGAAGAATTCGGGGAGGAAGGCCTTATTCGATTCTTCCAGAAAAATAAAAATAAAAAACCTCACGAATTACGCACTCTGTTATTTGAAGAAATAAAAAAATTCAGTTCAATGGAAGAACTCACTGACGATGCCACTTTTGCAATCATATATATAGAATAATTTTTGACATTAGTTTTAATAAAAATAATTTCATTGTTAAAGAAACTAATCCAATAATTGCTTACGGATGAAGAAGGGATAAGAAAAGTTGATGGGAAGAATTAAGCGGCGCTGGACGCTGTTAAATCTTTTTGACAAAGGACTGATCATTTTCTGGAGTATTCTCTCTTTTTATATTTTTTTATTTAATCATAAACTGTCATTTGGATTCATAAAAATATCTGTTCATCTGCTGCTGATCGGCTTAATATTTTTAATTGTACCCTGGATGGATCGACAGCCTTCACGATTATGGCATTTTCTGCGATATTGGTACATCGTGATGGGATTGCCCTTTTTCTATTGGGACATCGGCAGCGTAATTCATGGCATTCACCCCCATTTATTTGACAATGTTATTCTGAAATTTGAAATGAGTTTATTTGGAACTTTACCTAATGTCTGGCTGCAGCAATTTATTCGGCCGCTGCTCACTGAAATTATGCAGATTTGCTATAGCGTCTACTGGATTACCATTCCTTTGGGAGGGGCTGTGTTTTATTTTAAAAAAGAATATCGCCATTTTGAATATCTCTTATTTTATGTTACTCTGACTTTTTATATCTCTTATGCAATTTTTATTTTATTCCCGGTGGCCGGTCCGCGATTTGCCCTGGCTGATCAAATCACAGTAACCTACCAGGGAATTTTTCTGGCGGATTTTCTCAGGCAATTTATGAATAAAGTGGCTTTTCAGGGCGGTGCTTTTCCCAGTTCGCATGTAGGGGTAGCACTGGTTATTTTAATTTACATCTGGCATTTTCACCCGCGACAGGCGCTTCGGTTGTTTCTTCCTCTGTTCATTGCGCTTTCCTGCGCCACAATTTATGGACAGTATCATTATGTCACCGACGTGCTGGTGGGCATTATCATGGGACTGATCATCGGTTTCTGGGGAGCCAGAAAGAGCAAAATACAGTTAGCAGAACAAAGTAAGCATTAAGAATGATCTCTCATGACCCCTATCAGATTATGAATAGAAATTCAAAATCACCTGTCGTCTTATTTATTTATCCCCACTTCTCTTCCTTCGTTAAATGCGATTACCAGATCTTGAAAGCTCATTTTGAAGTTAACTGTTTCCATTACCACACCAGCAAGAAATTGCTTCCAAATCTGGTCAGCCAGTTAAAACTATTTTATTGGCTGGTAAAAAATATAAAAACTGCCAGAGTAGTTTATGTGTGGTCTGCTGACTATCATTCACTACTGCCTGTATTTTTTTCTAAACTCTTCAAAAGAAAATCAATTATTGTCCTGGGTGGATATGAGGTAACCTATTTACCTGAAATCAAATATGGATCATTTTCTAATCCGATTCGATCTTTTTTTACCAGCTATTCTTTAAAATATGCCAACTTGATATGCCCCGTCGATGGTTCTCTATCAACTGAAATGTTTCAAAGAGTGAAAAAGATCAGAGGGCAAGTTATCGTCAATCACACCGGTTATGATCCCGACCAATGGTTTTGTGATCGCGAGAAAGAAAGAGTCATATTAACAGTGGCTACCTGTCATACCATGCAAAGAGTAAGATTAAAAGGTATTGACTTCTTTTGTGAGGTTGCTTCTCACCTGCCTGAGTACGATTTTTGTATAGTAGGATTGCAAAAAAACCTTTTAAAAGAAATAACTATCCCTGAAAATGTAATCGTCTATGATAAAATGGAGCGAAATGAATTAAGGGAATTTTATGCCCGCGCCAAAGTATATGCTCAGTTCTCTTTACGAGAAGGGTTACCCAATGCCGTTTGTGAAGCTATGCTATGTGAGTGTATTCCAGTAGGTTCTAAAGTAAACGGGATTCCTACTGCCATAGGTGATTGCGGATTTCTTATTGAAGGACAAAATCTCACCCAGGCCATAAAGGCCATAAAACAAGCCTTGCATTCACCTCCAACTTTAGGAAAAAAAGCCCGAAATAGAATAGAAGAAAATTTTACGATACAAAATCGCGAGGCAGTTTTGATCAAGATTATGAAAAGTTAGAATTTAGCAATCATAATAATTGTATCCCGAAACGCCGGATATTTTCTTAATAATCGCTTTTTAAAAACTTGATTCGCCTGCAGTTTGAATCCCTGACAAAACTGATAGCTTTCTATTTCAAAACCAGCTCTATAGAGTATCTTTGCCAGAGTATATGGAGTGAACCAGAAACGATGATCAGAATTGATCACTTCCAGCTGCTTCTTGCTATTATAGTAATTTTCTATCCGTAAGGCATTGGGTGCAGAAACAATTAAGTAACTAATAAAGGGCGAATATTTTTCTTTTATAGTCTTTAAAAAATCTACAGGTTCATCCAAATGCTCCAGTAATTCTCCCATAATTAAATAATCCCATTTCTGGCTACTTATTTCTTTAATTATATCATTCTTTTGAATATCTGCCACTAAGACATCAGAATAACCCAGTTCATTTTTAATATATTCAATCGCTTCTCGATTAATGTCAATTCCCAAACAGTACTTTGAACTCTCCACCAGTCTCTTATGAAACCACTTGTTCCTTCTGATTTTTTCCTTAATTAGTGGTATGTGATCAGCGCATCCTAAATGGATAATCTGCTTATTCACTACTAATTTCTCTATGTAATCCATTCGCAAAGGAATGGTTTTTTCTTTTTCAGAAATCTTGACTTTTAAACCCTTGGAGAAATTTTCCCCTGAAAGGTATGATAGAATTTCTGGATCAAATTTCATGAAGTTACCTCATTGATTTACTCTTTGAAATTTTTATAAGCCATATAATCAATATGATTAAAAAAAGTGACATTACTCCTGTCAATAAATACATGCCTAAATAAATATTTTTCTGAAAATAACCGGCATAAAAAAAGATTAAAATAATTAATAAATTATAAACTAAACCTAATACTAAATAAATCCTTTGTTTATTGACAATTAAAGGAATTTGTGAAACTGGAGAATAGACGAAAGTTAATAGTAACCACGGGGTTAAAATCTGAGTAAAACGTCCAGCTTCGACCCATTCTTTCCCGAAAACCAGAGAGAAAATCGACGGAGCAAACAAAAATAAAACCAAAAAAAACGGTAGAGAAACAATCGCCAGACGAATAACTGTTTTTTTTACCAGCCTGCGAAGATCATACCCTTTGTTATATGATTCTGTGGCCCGCTGATAGAATACTTGAGCGACCGCTTTGCCAATAAAATTTAGGGGAGTCTTCAAAACCCTTAAAGTAAGTGCATAAAATCCAACAATGGTGCTTTCAAAAAAAGCAGAAATAATAAAAACCACCACACTGAGTTGCAAAATATCAATAAAGGCATGCAAAGAATTGATTTTTGGAAAATCACTATAGAGTTTTGCCTGTTGTTTTATATTTTCCTTTGAAACGACGTTCAATTCATTCCGACTGCTCTTATAAAATTTCCCAGATAAAACACCCGCTGCAGTCAACTGGCCCAGGATTATCCCGACGATCAGTCCAACTGTCCCTCGCAACCACACACCCAATCCTAAGTTGGCAATTCCATTAACCACTGCCTGCATTATTTTTGAAAATGAAATAATACGATAATTTTTATGCCGATTAAACCAATAGTTTAAGGCTTGAAAAATTCCGAGAAATAAAACAGAAAGAGGTACAAAATACAACCACTTCGACAGTTGTGTGTTCCCTACTAATCGACAGATAAAAGAATTGAATATCCAGACAATAAAAAAACTGGTGAAGGTTATGATGACGGTAATTATGAGTGACAGAACCAGTAGATTCTGGGCGTCTTCATCTTTTTCTGGTATCATGATGGCCAATTCATAGCGAGCAGTCGCAATCACAGCGATCATCTGAGTAACAGCCACATATAGCGCAAATACTCCAAAATCTTCTGGCCGGTAGATTCTGGTGAGCAGGGGAGAAATAATAATTGGAATGAGCTGGGATATCACTGTCCCAACCATCAGGGTAAAAATATCCCTCAGAAATGGATGGCTCTGATAAAAATCTCTGAGATATAGTTTAGTCCCACGCAAAATTCAGACTCGATTCATTTTCCTTAAGGCACGGTATTTAATAAAATACATTTTTATAATATTAATCAATCGATGATATGCTTTCCACCTTAAGAAATATTCATTGAAAATTTCTATTTTTGTTAACCGATACATCAATTCCAGTTGAATGATATGCAGATGATGATACCCAATGGTTGCTGGATCAACGGCAGGATGGAAATCGGCTTCACACAGGGAATACTTACTCCAGAAACCCATATCATAGCGCGGGAGGATATTCACCAGCGTTGCTAGGCCGTCATTATAAATTTTCTGAGCTAAGGTATGTTCGGGATATACCCGCAGGAAATCATAAATTCCGCACAGCGAAAAAATCATTCCGTTAAGCACCAACACCGGGATATCTGGCGAAGGGTATTCTTCATAGAAGGGTCCTTCTTGCAGAAAAGTTGTGACTCCTCCTTCATTCACGGCAAATTGAAATGGATTGAGCGCCTGTTCAGCCAGCTGTCGATACTGATTTTGTCCAGTAAGCTGAAAAGCTCTTAGCAGAATATTTATGGCCCGGGCTTGTGAAAAAGCCGACTTCCACGGCTTTTTAATCCGGTAAGCCGGTTTATCCACATCGGTCAGCCAGTATGCTCCGAGGCGCTGGTCTTCAATTCTATTCTCATAGAACCAGTCAGCGATGGTGAGGAACCGTTTTTTATCCTGTTCAGATTTAGTCTGTAGATAGGTATGCCAGATGGCTAGACCGTACTGCCCAATCGAGATGGGATAATACACCATCTTTCGTTCTTCCACATCGATGTAGGAAGGAATAATGGGAATTCCCTTTTCATCAAAGTGGAATTGCTGACTATGGCCGGCCAGCATCTGCTCTTCGGTCATGATAAAATAATATTCTCCCAATGGCGAAGAATGGATATCATCTGCAAGCGGATATATCTGTTTGTCACGCAGCAAATCCTTTTTCAACTTTCGCAGCATGAAGAGCGCTTTTTCTATTCTGCTCGGCATGTCATATACACAATTAAGATTAAAAGAACTTTTTTATACTTACAATTCTGTCCAATTTTTAGAAGTTATTTTTTATTTTTTAATTTTTATTATTAATCGCATTAACGATTTAATCCTTATTCGAATGATAACGCTCATACAGTTGATCAAAAATAACCGCCAGTTCTCGTGTTAATTGGAATCTGGAAAATTTTTCTCTCAAAGCGACAGGGGTGAATGAAATCAGTCCATTTCGCCAATTTTGAATATTTTGTAAAATGAATTCTTTACAACTTTTAACGTCATGATAATCACAAACCTTCGAGTGAGAAAAATTTTCTATGATTTTAGCAATATCACAATCCGGAGGACCAATAATCAAAATAGGTTTTCCGCTGCCGATGTATTCAAAATTTTTACTGAGAACAATTCCCTTGTTATCTGGCACATTCGGAATAACGGAAAGTAAAATCTCGGCCTGCTGCATTTTTTTGATGATTTCGATATGAGGCATAAAGGGTTGAAATTCGACTATTTCTTCGATCTGCCTGTTCTGGACTGCCTGACGGATTTCTGGTGCTGTTCCTCCAATAAACTGAATCCGAATAAGATTTTTCAAAGAAGAGTTACTCTTTAAAATCTCCTGCAGGCTTTGCCACAAAACCTCTGGATTCTGAGTAGCATTCAAATTACCGCAATGAAGGATGGTAAAATGGGAACCCTTTTGAGGCAAACCCTGTGCAAAATCGGTTGGTTCATAACCATTGGGCAAAACCGAAAATCTATTTTGATTTTTTAAATTGGGCACATTTCGTGTAAAACTTTCAACAACTGTTTGGGAAACCGAAGTCAGGTGGTCACATAAACGAACGACTGATTTCTCCAGTTTGGAATCTATTTTATGAGAGATTTTACTTCTTTTAAAAACCTGGTAATATTGAATCGCTGTCCACGGATCCCGAAAATCAGCTACCCAAGGCAAATGATATTTTTTCTTCAGATGCCGTCCGATTAATTGCAGGGAATGAGGGGGAGATGTAGTAAAGATCAGGTCAATTTTTTCCTTTTTAACAATTTGATTTATTTTACAAAGTGCGGTGAGCACCCATCCCACCCGGGCATCGGGAATAAAAATATTCGCTCTGATCCAATTGAAAATTTTGTGTTTTACACTTGGGTTCAATCGGGTCAGATGGCCAACGGGTATAGGTGTATTAACATCGATACCTGATAATTTTTTAAACATTCGAAACGGTTCTGGAGCAAACGATCGAAAAATTTTTACCCCGGGATCAACATCTTCTTCTAAAGAAGGATCATAGTAGGGGTATTCGCCTTTTTCCACGGTAAAAATTAGCGGTTGCCATCCGAAAGCAGGTAGATATTTGGCAAATTTAACCGCACGCTGTGAACCTGGCCCACCGGCTGGCGGCCAGTAATAACTGATTATCAATACCTTTTTCATGCTCTGCGTTTCGAAAACCACTTGGTGAAAGTCGAGATTACCTGACGATAGTGCATGAAGAGTATAATCAAAATCAGCAGATAAATTGTATACAGACTTATATTCGAAATTTTTACCCCCGTATAATAGGCCGACGGGTGAAAGACTAACTTTACTTTATGTTGGCCAGCAGGAATGACCAGCGAACGCAGCAGATGATTGGTCTTGTAAATTTTTATTTCCTGTGAATCATCCAGATAGGCTCGCCATCCCTTTGGATAATACAGTTCGGACAAAACGAGCAGAGCGGTGCGATCGGTGTATACCTGCATATCAATCCGCTCGGGTTCATATCGGGTAATCTTAATGGTTGCGCTATCCGGCTTAGCGATAGTCTCACCCAGCGCCTCTTCCAGGATAGCAGTTTTCCCAGGATTAAACGAGGGGTCATTTACAAATCTCAATCGTTCTTTACCGTCCGGAATGACCTGATATTCTTCTACAAAAAATGCTCTAGGGAGCACAGTCGGATTTTTATAGGCAAATAAATTCTGATCGTTCAGAAATAGAAATTGTTGCAGACGGGTTTCTGGTAGTCTCTGATTGGTTATCACATATTTGGCATTAAGAAAATTCACCACATTCCAGTTAATTGGTATCGGCTCTTCAATCTTGACATAGAGGCAGTTATCCACCATATCCTGAATAACCTGCAACTTGGCAGGTGAGTATCCTCCCACTGACTGGTGATTCGCCACCCAGTGGACGTCACCAAACAATTGTCCTACTGGAAAAACTCGAAAGTACTCGGGATCTTCTTTAATCCGTCTATCAATTTCTCCTGGTCTGTACTGTTGCTCAATCACGGCGGGATCAACAAATTTTCTCTGCAAATAATGGCGGTTCAGCAAAAAGACATCCAGAGCAATTAAGACAATGAAACCAATCACCACATACTCCCGGGGTATCCATTTCTTTATGATGGCCCAGATGCCCACGCACCCGAGAAGAATCAGCATTAAACTTATTAAAACCGATTCTTTCAACATCTCCAATCGCACCTGGCGCAACGAGTTTAAAACCCCCTGCCCATATCGTTTGGCATCTCCTTCCTGCATGAGGGAAAAGGACGACCCTAATAATAATGGAATCACCAGCAAAACAATAAAAAAACCGCAGAGTAAATACAAACGGTTAAGGATTTCTTTGCGCTTCAAATCGGCAGTCAATATAAAAGTCAACCCATAAGCCGCCAACAACGCGGTGGTAAACATCACCAGCGTCAAAATCATCACCGGTGCCCGAAATTTATCGAAATAAGGGACATAATAAAAAAAGGCCTTGTAGAGCACCGGAAAATTTTTCCCCAGAGAAAGGATCATAGCAAACAGGGTGAGCAGGGACAGACTTTTCACTTCCCATTTTTTCCACTGAAAGATAATTCCAATCAATGCTAAAAAAACTAACAGAATTCCCAGATATTCATAGGACTGAGTAAAAGGCATGCTTCCCCAATAGGTGGGCAATTCGCGATTTTTCCACTGCGGAACTTCATTGCCGGTATACAATTCGTTCGAAGTGCCCCCGTGAAATTTGGGTACAATCAAATTCCACCACTCGGATATCGAATACGACCAGTTGGTGGCATAATCGAAACCGACACCCTTTCGGTCCTGCTGTCCGGTTTCATTTTCATAAATGGAAACGGCATTTCCGCCACGAGTGGAATAGGGAGTATATTCTTTTATGGATAGGATTTGCTGAGCGACAATTAAAAAACTGAAGATCAATGCGGATACCAAAAGCATGGCCACCCGAAAAATAACCTTCCACTGCTTCTTTCTGATAAAATCGAGCAGCATAGGTATCCCCATAAACAGCAGAATCAGCAAGGTATAAAAGATAATCTGATAATGCTGGGTTCGAATTTGCAGGCTCAAGGCCAGGGTAAAAAGCAACAGAGAAAGTAGACCGGGTCGTCGCAGTACATACAAAAACGTAACCACCACATAAGGCATCCACATCAGTGCGTAGAATTTTGAGTAATGGCCCACGATAACCAGGGCCTGGAAATGGGGCATGAGAACAAAAGCTAAGGAAGCCAGCATGGCTGCCAGAGCCGGCAAACCAAGAAATTTAATCAGCAAGAACACTCCTACTGCCCCGGCCAGGAAGTACCAGATTCGCCAATCAAAAATAAAATCTAATTTGTGCAGGATGGTATCCAACGACCAGGCCTGCGGAGCAGCTCGGAAATAAGTGGGCGAACCGGCAAACATATAGGGATCCCACAACGGATAATGTCCAATTTTCTTTTCCCAATCCTGCAGTTGCTTGGTGCGGGCGACATTCGACACCGCATCACTGCCACCAACTTCCATTCCTTGAAAAACCAGAGATTGATACAGAATAAGTAGCAGTAAAAAGAGTAGAACAAAAAATCCGAGTATAAAAACAGGTCGCTCACTGTATTCAATTACATTGAAGGTTTTACCTATTGAAGCCTGAGCAGGAGCGGGTCTTTTTTCTTTGCTTTGCTTTTTCGACATAACAAATCCGAGTTTTAGTTCATTTGAGATCGTTAATTTATTGATAATTCAGATGAATTCACAGATGTTTTTAGTGTGCGATGATGATGGTTTTTCATTTACCACTTATGCTGATTTACTTTGCACATACCTATACCGCTATCAGCCTTCTACCGAGTATTTTCCTTTCGAGCGAAGTAAATAATACTGGAACTCACGTGGGTATCACAAATACTCAGCAGACTGACCATACTGGCGACGATCACGCTTTTCAACAATCCAAAGGTAAAAAGTCTCATCCTATTTCTGCCCGTTTCCAATCCGGCCGATAGAAAGGCGTTAAACCAGGGATCAAATGGTAAGGATTTCATGGACGCAATTGTAAAACCGCAGTCGCTTAACAATTTTTCAATATCTGCTGGAGAAAAATGATAGAGATGGCGCGGTGCATCATACGCCACCCAGTTTTGTTTAAAAATTTTTGCATCCAAGCAGGTGCGATTGGGCAGCGCGAGGCAGAGAAGACCATTTGGATCGAGAATATCATGAAACTGCTTCAGCAAATGTCGAGCCCGATGCACATGTTCCAGCACATGCCACAGAGTGATCACTGAGACTGTGTAAGTTAGGTTGTCTAATTTTTCGATCAGGTCCAGGCCGTAGTTACTCGCTATCTGAGCCGCGCGTGGTGCTGGTTCAAATCCATACGTCTCCCAACCCGATTTCTTCATTTCCAATAAAAATTCACCGGTCCCGCAACCATAATCTAGGATTCTCCCCTCTCCGATATATTTTTCAATCAGGCGGCGTTTGTATCGATTATTTATGACTCTCACGGCCTCATAAATCTTTCCGGACAGGGACAGTGTTTTCAGCTGGTGGGGCTGATAGCCAGGATCCTGGTAATAGTGGGCTATCGATTTTTCAGTAGGCCGAGGGCATAAATAGACCAATCCACACTGCTGGCATTGCACCAGTTGAAATGTTTGGGAAAGATCAAAACGGTCCGCCACAGTTAAAAAAGGTTTTCTTGAATCCGCACCACAGACCAGACATACCGGCTGTTCCATTTCAATTGGTAGAAGTTCATTCATTTGCTGATTACCTGAGTAGGTGCTCAATATTTTGTGTAGAGGTCCAAAATTTTACATCGGGATTCAAAATTTTGAGCTCCTGCGAATTATCACCTTTACCATCTAGAAAAAATATCGAAACCGGAATCCAATTAAAAAAAACAATTTGACAAAATCAAATGCTATAATTATTTTGATTTTAGTGAATCAAGATAACCAAGGAGAAATAATGGCTCGCTATACTCGCTCATCCTGGCAGAAAACCAATAAAAAAGTGCTTGACCCCAAATTAACCCAACAGGTTTTTTCTACCCGTAATATCATGCTGGTGCGGTATGTGTATGAACCCGGTTTAAATTTCCCCGAACACTCCCATCCGCAGGAACAGGTGACCATCGTGGAGAAGGGAACACTGGAATTTACTATCGATGGTGAAGTTGTGAAACTTGCGGTAGGTGATATCTGTGCCATCCCCCCGAATGTCCCCCACTCCACATCCGTGGGACAGGAGAGAGCGATCGCCATTAGCATTTTCACTCCGGTAAAAGAAGATGTAATTATCAAACCCGAAGATTAATTTAGATTTCAGAATCTAAGAAATCTCCTTTACTGAGTTGCTTATCTTCAAATGGCTGTTCTTGTCCTGGACAGAACTCTGCAGATCGACTTTTTATGATGGACGATTGGTGCCAATAGGGGATTCGGTTATCTCCCCCGCCAAAGATTTTTGATAATATATTTTTACTTTTTCCAATTCATCCGGAAATTGGCCGAGCAGAAACATCAGCTTGATAATTGCCGCCGAAGAAGTCATATCACCGGCTGATAGTCCTCCGGCCTGGACAATCAGCTGTCCGCATTCATACAAATGAAAGTTAACTGCTCCATAGGGACTCTGGGAAGTGATCACAATAACCTTTCCCGCCCTGGTCATTTTTTCAATCCAGGGAATCATCGATTTCTCCTGAATGGCTAAATTCCCTAATCCCAGAGCCTCAATGATTACTCCTTTGATGGGAGATTTTACGAAGTTTTCTAGGTGCTGAGGGGGAAGTCCCGGAAAAAAGCGAAAACAAAAAATGTTATCATCAAAATCTTTTTGGTACAATAATTCTTTTCCGGCTGACAGAATATTTTTTGATAACCCGATATCCAAACCCACTTCCGCCAGGATGGGAAAATTGGGGCTGGCAAAAGCTTCATAACTGGTACTGGAAATTTTAATGGTACGATTGCCCCGAAACAGATATTTATCAAAATAAATGCATACTTCAGGTATGGGGAAGGTAGCCAGCTCGATGGAATTTATCAAATTATTTCGAGCATCACTGCGAATAAGGGCCAACGGCCGCTGGGAACCAGTAAGAATAACAGGCTTGGTTAATCCCTGCAAAATGAAAGAGAGGGCAGAAGCCGTATAGGTCATGGAATCTGTTCCATGAATAATCACAAAACCATCATACGACAGATAATGCTGCTTTATCATTTCTGCCAGGGTTTGCCAGTGGTGAACCTGGATATTGGCGCTGTCGATATTGAACGCCACTTCAAAATCCACATGCGCAATATTTTCAATTTCCGGTAAATATTTTAAGATAAGATGCCGGATATCAGCCGGAACCAACACTTTGCTGGGCTCGGCTGGCATCATCCCAAACGTACCCCCAGTGTGAATTAATAAAATTTTTTTCATAGGCAGACCCTATATTATAAAAATAAGCTCACTGCATTTTTTTTAATCCACACTTTCAATTTCCATCTCTAACAATTGTTTCTGGTAAATCTGCGCATATAAACCACTCTGGTGCACAAGCTCTTCATGGATTCCCTGCTGAATGATCTGCCCCTCATCTAATACAATAATCTGATCGGCATTTTGCAGAGTGCTGATACGATGGGAGATCAGAATAACGGTTCTTTCCGGAAAGATTGTTTTCAGATTTCGCAGAATAACTTCTTCGGTGTAGGTATCGAGAGCTGAGAAAGCATCATCCAGGATTAAGATTTTGGGATCGACCAGAATAGCTCGCGCGATTGATACCCGCTGTTTCTGACCGCCGGATAAATTGATTCCTCTTTCTCCCAGATAAGAATCGTAGCCATCTGGAAATTCCATTATTTCCTGATGAAGCGCAGCGATTTCGGCTACCCGCATGACCTCTTCGCGAGAGGCATCGGGTTTGGCCAGAGCGATATTATTGTGAATGGTATCAGAAAAGAGAAAAGTCTCCTGGGTAACAAAACCAATCTGTTGGCGCAAAGAATGAAGTTGATAGTCGTTGATATCACGGTCGTCGATGAAAAGCATACCGGCAGGCATCGGATATAGATGGGGAATCAGGCGCACCAGGGTCGTTTTCCCGCTCCCGGTTTGGCCTAGAATTCCCAGAGTGGTTCCGGGTTCGATTGTGAGATTAATATCTTTTAAAACTGGTTCTGTATCGTAAGCAAATTGCAAATTTTTAAATTCGATCTTCCCACGAGCATTTTCTGGCAACAATATCACTGGCCCATCCCTTAAATCCGGTTCTGCATCCAGAATCTCGCGAATTCTTTTCATGGAAGCCGTTCCCTGTTGATATAAACCAATTACCCACCCCAGCGCAATAGAAGGCCACACCAGCATACCCAGATAGAGCATAAAAGCAGTAAACTGACCGATAGACATTTCTTTTTCAATGACCAACTTACCTCCCCCTAACAAAACCAACAAAACCGCCAGACCGATAATAAACATCAGGCTGGGATGGAAGGCGGCGTACACTCGGGCAAAACCCAGGTTCTTTTTGACATAGTCTGTATTTAATTCCAGAAACTTACTGATTTGCTGTTTCTCGCGTCCGAAAGATTTAATAATTGAAATACCCGACAGATTTTCCTGCACAAAAGTGCTGATGGCCGCCAGCTGGGCCTGTATCTTCTCATATCGGCGATTAATCACCTTCCCGACTCGATTCACTAAAATGGCCATAAGGGGAAATGGAATCAAGGCGATGGCAGTGAGAACAGGGCTGATGGTAATCATCATGGGAATAACAAACAAAAATGCAAATACGGTGTTCACCGAATAGGCAATACCCGGTCCCAGCACCGAGCGAACCGCATTCATATCGTTGGTGGCCCGACTCATGATATCACCGGTGGCCATTTTATTATAAAAGGTGGAAGTCAGATTTTCCAGTTTCCAGAACAGGTCATTGCGAAGATCATTCTCAATTTCGCGGGAAGCTACAATTATCGTGCGGCGCATCAAGAATAGAAAGATACCCTGCAGAAATGATACGCCAATAATTAAAAGTACATACCGACTTATTTGGGAAATCTGTGGTGAATGTTCCAATAAATCGATAGCCTTCTGCACCAGTCGGGGATTTATGATCTTAAAAACATTAGTCAAGATCACAAAAATAATTCCCCACAAAAACTTTCGCCGATAGCGTAATAAGTATTCTTTCAGATAGATTAGGATCCGGATAACGACCTCCACACTATAACAACTGATAATCTGTAATGGCGCCTCTTTTCAGAGAACCACTGTTCGTTTAACGGTGAAATTTACTTCATCTGTTTCGTAAAATTATAGTATAATTTTTTGTTATTCATCCTGACTGTTCAAAACCCTCAGGTGTCTACAAAATATCAATGGGTTATCTGATGCTCTTATGGAACTCAAAATTCATTTTGAAAATAGCAAGCTACGGACATGTCCCCTCCCTGGGAATCCTCTATTTAAAAGATATCTTAGATTTTCAGTAATGCTGTTACAAACATTCAGATAAAAAATAATATCAATTATCTCTTTAACCTGAATAATCAGGGTAAAGATATTTCTTAAAAGCATATTTGGATGAAAAATGAAATGGTTATACCATTCGCTCTCCTTTAGATTGCTCTAACCCTGGCCCTTTCCATACGCACATAAGAAGTGGATAAAGTAAAAAAGATATGATCATGTCCATGAAACAGAGAGAAAAATAACTTTAACTTTATCACTCCGTGGCGGTGGGGGTAAACAGGTGTACAAATCTAAACACATATTACAGTTATCCAGTAAACTACATTTAGATGAATGAAATCATCCATGTAAGGGTTAAGGCGACACTTATTAAAAACATTTTTCTGAATAATAGTGGTCACAAGATATTTATTCTGCTCATGAACTTATTGTTTAAGCTCATTCGTAGTTAATAAAAAATTGCTTATTATCATATCCACTCTCTGCTAAAATCTGGAAAAAAGTTGATTCTTCAAAGATGATTGGCTATTTTTTTAAAAAATATTCATTATGAGTAACTTACCGGATACCGCTTTACAGATTTTACAAGCCGCTTTAGAGGCGGTAAAGCCTGACTTACTCCTTCAGAAAAAGACTCAGCGCCATGGGAATGTTTTATCCATCGGAGAATACAGCTGGGATCTTGATACCTACCGTCATGTTTATGTCATTGGGGCTGGGAAAGCCTCGGCTTACATGGCCAAAGAAATGGAAAACATTTTAGGTGACAGATTATTTTATGGTCAGGTGATTGTGAAATATGGTTATTCCTTACCCTGTCGGAAGGTCCGGATCACGGAAGCCGGTCATCCCGTGGTTGATGAAAACGGTTTGGAAGCCACCAACCAAATTCTGCAATTCGTTCAGGGAGCTGGATCGCAGGATCTGGTTTTCTGTCTGCTCTCGGGAGGCGGTTCTGCCTTACTGGAAAAATTACCAGCCGGAATATCGCTAACCGATCTTCAGGAAACTCAGCGTCTGTTATTGAGAAGCGGTGCCACTATTGAAGAAGTAAACTGTGTCCGCAAACATCTCTCTCTGGTCAAGGGGGGACAGTTAAGTCGAGCGATTGCACCCGCCAGTTGCGTCAATCTTGTCCTCTCCGACGTCATCGACGATCCCCTGGAATCAATTGCCTCCGGACCAACGGTGCCTGACAGTTCAACTTTTCAAATGGCCTGGGATATTATTGAAAAGTATCACTTAAAAGATAAATTACCTCCGGCTATCCGTTCCCATCTGGAAAATGGGGTATCCGGAATTGTTTCTGAGACATTAAAACCGGACCATCCCATCTTTCATAAAGTCTGTAGTATCATTGTCGGCAATAATTTAGAAGCTCTACTGACTGCCAAAGCTAAGGCAAGAGTATTGGGATTCAACACCCTTATTTTAAGTTCACGAATTCAGGGGGAAGCCCGGGAAGTAGCAAAAGTCATATCGGCAGTGGTCAAAGAAATCATCTACAATAACTTTCCGGTTGCCAAACCGGCCTGTCTTCTCTTAGGAGGGGAAACTACTGTTACTGTTCGTGGGAAGGGGAAAGGGGGACGTAATCAGGAATTAGCACTGGCGGCACTTCAGGCCATGGGAGAAACGAAGGCTGATTATGTAATCATGAGCTGCGGCACCGACGGTACCGACGGTCCTACCGACGCGGCCGGCGGTATAGTCTTTCCTGACATCTGGATTACCGCCCAACAAAAAAAATTAGATATTCGATTGTTTTTAGACCATAACGACAGCTATACCTTTCTGGAGCAGATCGGCGGATTAATTAAAACCGGTCCCACCGGAACCAATGTCATGGACCTGATACTGGCACTTGTTCAATAAAAAATATATGCACTCCCGAATATTTCCAAAAAGCAACAATGGTTAGAGAATTAAATATTTAGAATAATCAAATCATAGAAACCGAACCACTTCAGAAATCGAGAAAACTGTGTTCTTTCACCCCGAAAAATAATCAATTTCATCCTGCTTTTTATTTCCGGGGAGAAAAATAAAATATCTTGAAATTAAAGGGCCATTATCCTAACTTTTTGGGCTATTTTTTTTCAGGATCACATGAATGATTAAAAGTATGGAGTGGACAGGTGATTCACTCAAAATTATTGACCAGACCAAACTTCCTCAGCAAGTGTTTTATCTGGAACTAAACACGCTGGAGGCAGTCTTTGACGCCATTAAAAAACTGAAGGTTCGTGGCGCCCCCGCCATTGGAATCGCTGCAGCTTTTGGTCTGTACCTGGGATTAAGAGATAAAAACTTTACCGATAAGAATGACGTTGTAGCCAACGCTCGATCCGGTGCGGAATATTTATGCAGCGCGCGACCAACCGCAGTAAATCTGAAATGGTCTCTTCAGAATCTTTTAGATGTCATTTCCACCTCGACTTTACCCCCTGAGCAACTTAGCCGGGCAGTACTCACACACGCCATATTTTTATTAAAAGATGATCAGCAACGGTGCGAAAAGATAGGTCAACACGGCTCACAACTTATCAGAGATGGAATGACGATTCTTACTCATTGCAATACCGGCGCACTGGCCACGGCAGGGATTGGAACCGCTCTGGGAGTTTTACATACCGCCTGGAAGACAGGCAAAAAGTTTGAGGTGATGGTAGATGAAACCCGCCCACTTCTGCAGGGAGCCCGTCTCACCATGTGGGAACTTCAGCAACTGGGGATTCCTGCAACTCTGATTGCCGATAGTATGGCCGCGTACGCCATGCAATTAAACAAAATTGATCTGGTATTAGTCGGAGCAGACCGCATTGCAGCCAACGGTGATGTAGCCAATAAAATCGGCACCTACAATCTGGCGGTCATTTCCCAATACCATCGGATTCCTTTCTATGTAGCTGCACCTCTCTCTTCTTTCGATATCCACTTATCTCACGGCCGGCAGATACCCATCGAAGAGCGAGGCAAAGAAGAAATTACCCATATCATGCAAAAAGTGGTGATTACCGTTCCCGATGCCGTATGCTGGAATCCCGCTTTTGATGTTACTCCCGCTCGCTTGATCAGCGGAATCATTACCGAAAACGGGATTATTTATCCACCTTTTGAAAAATCAATTAACCATTTACAATTAAAATCCTATCAAAATCAGGAGGTAGTTACATCATGAAAAAGCTGGTTGTTATTTCCGGAATTCTCTTTCTTTTTGGTATCATTTTGTTATCCAGTTGCCGTCCGCCAGAATTAGAAGGAGTGGTCATTAACATGCAACAGGGTTTATACGACAAAGCCTATGATCTGGCCAAGGAAGCGGTGCAAAAATATCCCACCAATCCCGAAGCCTGGTATCTGTTGGGAGATTTGCATGCCCGGCACAATAATTTCGCTGAAATGAATGAAGCATTCGACAAAAGTTTAGCTATTGGTCCAAACTTCAAAGCAGAGATTGAGCAGGAACGTTTGAAATATTTCGCCGACAATTATAATGATGGTTTAAAAAATTATTTTAATCCTGCCAAATCTGAAACTGAGCCGTCCAAGAGAAAAGAACTTTTTCAAAAAGCAGCAGAAAAGTTTTTAGCCTCTCATTATGCTATGCCCAATCGGATAGAACCCTTCCAGCCGATGGCAGCTTCTTTCATAGAAAGCGGCGATACCACCTCTGCCGAAAAATACCTTTTGCAGGCTATTGAAATGCGACCCAAAAATGATACGCTGATCGTACAGGTTGGTGATTTTTATTACCGCATAGGTAAGGTCGACAAAGCCAAACAAATGTATGAAAAAGCCCTTTCTATCAATCCTAAAAATGCGGAAGCTTATCTGGCCCTCGGTGAAGTATACACCAAAAGTGAAGATTGGGATCTGGCTATGCAAAATTGGATAAAAGCGATGGAATTACAACCCAATAATCCTGCTATACCCAATAATATCGGGATTATCCTGTATAACAAAGAGAAATATGAAGAAGCAATTCCCTACATGAAAAAGACCATTGAGCTGGAACCTGATAATCAGAACGCTTTTGAAATTCTCAGCTTGAGCTATATGCAGGCAGCCCAGGCATACAATGAAAAATTTAGTGAAACCGAAAAACCTGAATTTCAACAAAAAGCCATGCAATTCTACGATCAGGCTCTTCCCTTCCTGGAAGATGCGGTGGTGCGTTTTCCGGATTCCGCTTTACTGCATAATAACCTAGGGGTCTGTTATGCTCAGAAAGGGATGATAGAAAAAGCTAAAGCAGAATTTGAAAAACAAAAAGAATTGGAAGAAAAACAGTAATTAGAGATTTATTGAGATGAACTTAGCCGGATTCATTCCTGAGTCCGGCTATTTTTTTAGCATTTTTCCTGATTTTCGACGATTTTACAGGAAGATCATTAATTATCGATATCCTATGGACACGTATCCCACCCAATGATGAATAGTGGCAGGGGCCGTCCTGCCCATTCCTAAATCCTCGACAGGTAAAGGTTGTTTCTCGATACTGGTAGAGTATCTCAGCATTATGCCGTTTAAGGGGGCTGCTTTCAGGGCATTTTGTAAATAGTAAGCTGTTAAAAGTCCAAAAGGGAGAGAATACCTGCCACACCAGGTCCAGGCATATTCCTTATAATTTTTCTGATTCACGGTGTATTCAAAAAAACGCTGTATCCGTTGGGGGTCAAGCAAATCAATCAGACACTCGCTGATAATGTTCATATCATATTCCATAGCCGCTTGATAGCCTGCACTATCCGCTCCAAAGGGAGCGTAGTTTTTCCCTCCCCAATCTTCATCTCCATAATGAACGGCGTCATTTGAGATAGCAAAGGCGAATTCTTGACCCCAGCGAAGCCCGCGGCGTACAGAAATCTCCTGCATCACCTGCGCCAAATTCCTAGCAATGGTTTCCATTCGATTAAAATTCATATACGGCACCAGGATAGGGACAATCTGAACCGCTGGCTGATAATGTTGGAGAAATGGTAACAGAGCTTCCACCGAATGTTCTATTTGGTGTAAGCTATCGTTGACGAGATAAAATTCAGGCGGCAAGGCAGAAATTATTTCATCTCTCCACAACGACACTTCGATTGGTCCGTAAGGGCCTTGCCAGAAATCAAATGAATCGAAAATAAGCCGATCTTCAATCTTAACTCTATGAGCCACTCCAAAGATGATCACTACCGGCGTACGCAAATTCTCCAATACATAAGGATACATCTCCGCCGCATAACTATAGTCATCATGCGGACAAATGACCACGCGCCAGTTTTCGGATGAATCCATCTGATTCAAAAGGAGAACATTTTTACGCTCTGATTGATTTAACCTGTTCACGCGGTTCATTATGGAATCCATTTGCCTGGCAGTATGAGCATATCCCAACGTGTCAACTTGTTGGCGAATCTTACTTATTTTCTCGGATTTTTCCGAAGAAGGTTGACAAAAGAAAAAAGCAAAAAATAAAACTGGCCAGAAATTTTTTATTCGTTTCATCACACGACCTGCCTTTATTATGACCATTCATTCTTCAACACAAATAATTAAGGAGAAAAAATTGACTTTTCATATTGAAAAAGTCTGTTAAGCAAGTCAGTAATTTCACTTCGAGAGCTTTCAATCTCTAGAAGACTATATTCTCGTCTGACGATTTTCTGGGGTTCTAAGAAAAATAATGAAATCGGATAATTTTTTTGCTGAGGATATAAGGCCGATAGCAGGAGGGCATAGGTTCGGATTTGAAATTCATACTTTCGCGCAAAACTGGTGACGTCAGAAGCTTTAATTCGATTTGACTTATAATCCACCACTTCCCAATCACCCAGGGTATTCTTATACAATAAATCGAAGATCCCCTGCAGAATAAACGAGCCCATACGCAAGTTGACGGCAAATTCACTATACGCTTCTTGATGATCAATCTGGCGGACGAATTCCGATTCACGAAAGGCTCGCATGGTTTTTATAAGTTTTGCTTTGAATCGATTGAGCTCTCGTGGTTCGGGAGGAAATCGCACCAGAAGCTGATCAATCTTTTTCTCGTCATCTTGCGGGGCACGTAAGAAGAAATATTCCAACAGGTGATGAACCAATGATCCCCAAAGTTGTCCGCCGGGTTCATCCACAAACTCCTCGGTAAAATCCGGAGGGAGATCGCTCAAATAAAAATGCCGATAATACCGCTGTGGATCTTCACGGAAAATCATCAACTGGGTAACCGAGTATCGCTGACCATTTGGTTGTTCATCGGTAACCACCGAATACCGAATTTCCTCCGGTGTGAACTGAAAAGGAGCTATCTCCTGTGACTGTGGTTGAGTCCCGGTTACGAAACGGGTATCTTCCAAGGCTGTAATGTGATGAAGATTTAGTTTAAAGCTGCGTTCAACGGAAGATATTGGATTCTCATTTTCCAGCAGATTTTCAGGATTATTCAGGTCGTGAGCCTTTAACAGCCAACTCAGATAATTCTGATAGGATATTGTGCCGGCTTTCGGAAGAGTACCTAACAGAAATAAATAATCACGGGCCCGAGTAGCGGCCACATAAAAAAGCCTTTTCTCTTCAGCCTCAATTTTTTTCCGATCTCGATCTTCTAAATATTCCCTGGCAAATGATCTCGGGAAATTATTATTCTTTGATAAATCAAACTCAAAAGCAAAACCATAGTCTTTATCAAAAAATATATTTTGATTATAGTGAAATTTGCCTTCCAGCAGAGGTAAAAAGACCACCGGAAATTCCATTCCTTTAGCACCGTGATAGGTGATAATCTTTACCTTATTTTCTTCCGCTGCCAGGATAATAGCTTCGCCCTCCCGAATCTCACCCGAAATTTGCCTTCTCAGGGTTTCAAGGAATTCTACCAGCATAGTCGAGGTGGTTTGTTCGTACTCGGCAACATAATGAAGAAATTTATCCACATTGGCCAGTTTCTGATCGGCATCATGTTGCAAACGCAGAATCGCCCGGATCCGCAATTTCTCAATGACCTCATCCAGCAGTCGGCCAAATCTATCTCCCCAGGCCAACGGATGCCATTCCTGATATTGATTAATAAAAAATTGGATGGACTGTTTTTCAGTCGGAGTAATTTTCAGCGACAGATTTTGATCTTTCAGAAATTGGTAAAAATCCGGAAGCAAAATTTCTCCCATATCTTTCTGCCCAAAGAGAAAATCCCGCAGATTGCAGAGTTTTTCCCAATAATTAGCCCCCCGAGTTTGACTTAAATAATACAGGCAGACATCAGAGAGTCCTACGTAATCACTGCGAAGAGCGACCACCAAAGAAAAATTTTCTTCCGGATGGGCGATGCTTCTTAAAATGTGATAAAGATCCTGAATTTCTGGTTTCTGAAAAAAACCAATTCCTTTAAAGGTTTGGTACGGGATATGGTTATCTCTAAAGATCTGCTCAAAAGTCTGCAACTGAGTTCTTGAGCGCAGAAGTAAGGCTATATCGCCAAAATCTATTTTCTCGAGTCGAAATTCCGTTCCTTCGGTAATTAGTTTTTGAAAATCAGGATTATTTACTATTTGTTGAATAATCTCAACAATTCGCTGAGCGTGCAGGGCCACGAAATCGTTTTTTTCATCTGCCTGGTCAACAAACAGATCCAGCTGGACAAATGATGTTTGAGAAGGATCCTGTGGGCGGGCTGGTTTTAATTTCTGGAAAGGAACATCAAACTCTGAATCGGCCGTAAAAATAGATTCAAAGGTCTGATTGAAAAATTGAATAAGCTGTGGAGAACTGCGAAAATTTTGAGAAAGGGTGATAATTCCCTGTCGTTCTATTTCCGAAGAAGGTAAAGGATCTTTCTCGCCGGGTATGAAGAGTGGCAGATTCTGGCTGCCCTGGTGAGAAATTTCCTTTATGTACTCAGAGAATTGGGTGACATCCGCATGGCGAAAACCAAAAATAGATTGTTGAGGATCACCCACGATAAACAATCGGTTTCGGTCAAAATGACCCAGATAGTCATGACTGAGCGAATAAATGATATCCGCTTGCAGGGTATCAGTATCCTGAAATTCATCGACCAGAATCCATTTATACTGGTCACGCAATTGTTCTCTTATCTGGGGATTCTTCTGTAGAAGGTGTTGGGTATGAATTTGCAAATCGTTAAAATCCAGAGCATTTAAATCTGTTTTCTGAGCATCACAGCGGTTTAGTAGTTCAAAGAATAAAGCGCAGAGGCCTATATGAAGAGTAGCGTATTGTTCTTCGGTTTGATCGAAATAGGGCCGGATATTCTGGCTCCACCGCGCCGCCCATTCCGATAATCTCTTGAATTTGTCCACTCCTTCCTCTCCCCAGGTCGCCTTGCCACCGGGAACCTTGGAATAGGCGGTTCCATCGTGTTTGGTTAGATTTCGGATTATATTAATTAAAGCCTGAATTTGCTCAAACGGATCTGTAATACTCTGGTGGAACTGATCATACAATTTCCGGAGCGTGGCCTGTTGTGCTGAACTATTCATATTCGGGGGTATGTCTATTTTGACTAATCGTCCAAGATGCTCCCAGAAATCCTTGTGCTGCTGGAAATTCCTGAGCAGTGGAGTGTGGTATTGGATAAAAATTTCTTTCCAATAATTTTGAAATTCGGTTGTTGAAAGTTGATGATCTTTTTGAATAATCGGATAAAGCGCCGCCCGGTTTTCATAAAAAAAGAAAAAGAAATCTTGTAATTTCTTCAGAGAAAATTCATGAAATACTGACTTGATAAACGATCCCTGGGGATGAGTATCCACCTGAAAGGAAAGCAAAAAATCCCGATAAACCTGATAAAGCAATTCAGCGACGTCTTCGTCTTTAAGAATAGTAAAATTCGGATTTATTTCTGCCTCGGTGGCATAGCGTTTCAAAATTTGATGGCAGAAACTGTGAATGGTAAAAATCTGCGCTTCCGGTAATTGATTCAATATTTCAAATAAGCGTCCTTGCAGGCTTTTACTCTTGATGAACTGTTCTTCAATTTGATTGAAGATCCGCTGTTTCATCTCGGCGGTGGCCTTCTCTGTGAAGGTAATGGCCAGTACTTCTTTTACATTCAATCCAGGATTCTGCAATAAAATATGCAGATAGCGATCTACCAGAACGGTGGTTTTCCCCGATCCTGCCCCCGCTGTAACCGCCAGGTTACGCTGCACATCCAATGCTTTTTGTTGATGAACAGATAAGTTAAACATTATCCACCAGCCTGCTCTGTCAGACGATCCTATCTCCGGCAAATATACAAAATATTTCCTGTGATACGTATATTTAAGGCAAAATGAAATTAAAAACAGCCGGAAACTTTACCGCTAGCGATTCATTTAATGATTTCAAAAGAAATAAAATTAATTTTTGACCAAATATTTTTTTCTGTAAATTAAAAACCAAAGTGACTGAAAATTAAGCAAGGAATAATTTATGATAAAGGTGAAGAAACTGACTGTTCCAAAATTAAGTTTCTGGGAACGCATTTATTTGCCGAATATTCTGAAGGGAATGGGCATCACGATGCGGCATATCCCGAAGAAAAAATATACGCTTCTCTATCCGGAAGAAAAGTGGGTGCCGCGCAAAGGATATCGTGGAGCCCATCGTTTAAATAAAGACCAATATGGACGTCCCAAATGCGTGGCTTGCGAAATGTGCTCCGCCGCCTGTCCCGCCAACTGCATCCATATCATCGGCGGAGTAGCTCCCTGGGACGACAGAGAGAAGTATCCCATCGTTTTTGAAATAGACATGCTACGCTGTATTTATTGTGGCATGTGTGAAGAAGCCTGTCCGCGTGAAGCTATCGAGCTGACTGAAGTTTATGATTTTGCCGATTATAGCCGCGAGAACCTGGTTTGGAATAAAGAGAAACTCCTGCAAATGTACGATTTAACCAAAGATGGGAACTATTACCAGAATCGCGCCCAGAAAACAGTGCAGATTCAGGATACCAGTCAATTTGATTAAGGCAGAATCAAAATACAGATTTACCACAACGTCTTTTTTAGCCTATAGATATTTTACCTTGTATCCTTTTATGGCTTGATTAATGATATCGATAGCTGTTTCCAGGGGTTCCACGCCTTCAATACTTACTTTCTTTTCTTCCAGGTTCTTATAGACGCGGAAGAATTCCATGATCTGGCTGACCATGTTGCCTGGGAGATCTTTTGCGGATTGAATTTCCTTATAGAGCGGATCGTGCAATGGTACACACAAAATTTTATCATCCGGTTCACCGGAATCCGTCATTCGCATTACCCCTATCGGACGAGATCTCACCACAATTCCGGGATGAAAACTTATCTGAGACAAAACCAGGGCATCCAGTGGATCGTTATCCTCCGCATAGGTCTGAGGTATAAAACCATAATTACCGGGATAATAGACTGCACTGGCGATGATTCGATCGACGCGAATAATTCCAGCTATTTTATCCAGCTCATATTTACATTTTGAACCGCTTGGAATTTCAATCACCACATTGATATCTGTGGGTGGATCGGCACCCGTAGCGATTCCGTGCCATAGATGAGCCATGCTTTCTCCTTTATCCTTAAAAACCTTAAGTAAAAATTCAAATTATATAACACTTAAATTAATGAAATTACCATGGAAATTGCATATAATTTATTTAAATTTTGCCTGAAATGATAACTTCATCTTGAACGCAATATGGTACAACTTCATCAACTGAAAGTAGCCCTGGTTCATGACTGGTTAACTGGTATAAGAGGGGGAGAAAAAGTGCTGGATGTTTTCTGCCAGATTTTTCCAACCTCTCCTATCTTCACTTTATTGCACAACAAGGGATCGGTCGATCCCTCCATCGAATCTCATCCAATTTTTACCTCATTTATAAACAGATTACCGATGAAAAAAAATAAATATCGGCACTATCTGCCCTTATTCCCTCTGGCAATAGAGCAATTCAATTTTAAGAATTTCCAGCTCATTCTCTCCAGTTCTCATTGTGCCGCTAAGGGAATTATTCCTCCTCCTGATGCATTGCATATTTCTTATATCCATACTCCCATGCGCTATGTGTGGGATATGTATCAGGATTATTTCGGTTCTGATAAAACTGGATGGTTCTCAAAAAAAATAATTCCGCTTTTTGCCCATTACCTGCGAACCTGGGACACTGCCAGTAGTCCCCGCGTGGATTGGTTTATTGCTAACTCTACCCATGTGGCCAAGCGCATTCGAAAATATTACGGACGAGAAGCCACCGTCATTTACCCACCGGTAGACACCACACCATTTTCTCCAAGCTCAAGAACAGGAGAATATTTTTTAATAGTCTCTGCCCTGGTTCCATACAAAAGAACAGACCTGGCTATTTCTGCTTTCAATCGACTGAGTGAAAAATTGGTTATTGTTGGCGAAGGACCAGAATTAAAGAAATTGAAGAAAATGGCTCAGCGCAACATCGAGTTTGTGGAATGGCAGTCTCTACAAAATCTGGTTCAGTATTACACCAATTGCAAAGCATTGATTTTCCCGGGAGAAGAAGATTTCGGGATGGTTCCGGTAGAAGCCATGGCTTGCGGAAAACCAGTGATTGCTTTTGCCAGAGGCGGAGCTCTGGAAACAGTGATTGAGCAAAATAAAAAAAATGGTAAGCAGTCTACTGGATTATTTTTCTATCAGCAAACTGAGGCTGACATCATTGCGGCAGTAAAAAAATTTCATCAACTGGAATGGGATCCAGAATTCATCGCTCGACATGCCCGTCATTTTGATCGGAGCATTTTCCAAAAAAAGATTACATCTTTTATCATTGAAAAATCAAATCAATTTTTTACATCGACGCATTAATCAGATGAAAAAAAACACTTATCGCAAAAACCTGCTCCTCCCCTTCTCGAAGCTGATGATTGATGCGCTGATCATACTGCTGGCTTTTTGCTCATCTTACTATGTGCGGTTTTATTCTCCTCTGGTGAAAATCTTTTCGGTCACCAAGGGATACCCTCCCTTCCAAAATTATTTGTATACATCGTTGATTTTAACGGCTATCTACCTGGTTATTCTTTCTTCATTTAATTCTTATCGCAGTCGATACTTTTCTACATTTGCCCAGGATATCCCGATAATATTGAAGACTTGTGTCATTGGAATTCTGTTTGCCATGTCGGGTGCCTTTCTTTATCGTGAATTTTCTTATTCTCGTTTGACATTTTTATTGATGTATATCCATACCAACATTTTCTTATTAATTGCTCGATATCTTTTTCATCGTCTCCGCCGCATTATGATGAGAAATGAAGTGGGAACCCAAAAAGCGATTCTGGTGGGCTCCAGTATTCACCTCCCGCGTTTCTGCTCCCAAATTCAAAATGATCATAATCAGAATTTTCGAATTGTGGGTTATATGGGAAATAAAGAGATAGAACAGATGACAGTCCCTTATCTTGGGCTACCGAATGATTTACCGGGAGTGGCAGAACAGTACCACATTGAGGCAGTATTAATGATGTTTGACTCCGATTCGCATTCGCAGATTTTAAAAATAATTAAAAGTATGGAAGGCAAAAATGTCGAACTTTTTTATGTGCCTGATATTCTTGATCTGATTACCTCTCATCGCCACACTTTTGAAATTACCGGCACTCCGGTTCTCCGCCTGAAAGCGGTGGAATTTTCTGGTTGGCAGGGTTTCCTGAAACGCAGTTTCGATCTGGTAATTTCTATTTTCAGTCTTTTCATTCTTTCCCCACTTTTCCTGGTACTGGCCATTCTAATTAAACTTACCTCCCCTGGACCTGTGTTTTATAAGCAAAAACGGGTGGGACTCGATGGAAAAGAGTTCACGATGTTGAAGTTTCGCTCTATGGTGACCGATGCCGAAAAAGAAACCGGACCGATCTGGGCGACCAGGAACGATCCGCGAACCACAGCTGTCGGACGTTTCTTACGACGAACCAGTCTGGACGAATTACCACAATTAATCAATGTGATTAAAGGTGAGATGAGTCTGGTCGGACCGCGTCCAGAGCGTAAAATATTTGTCGAAAAATTCCGAGAGCAGATTCCCCGGTATGCAGAGCGTCATCGGGTACGCTCAGGGGTAACAGGTTGGGCTCAGGTGAACGGCTTGCGCGGACAATCGCCCATCGAAGAGCGAACCCGCTATGATGTGTACTACATCGAAAACTGGTCACTCTGGTTTGATATCAAAATCATTTTGCTCACATTTCTAGCCATTATTCGCGGACAAAACGCTTATTAGAATTTCATTTCAAAAAAGTATTATTTCACCCAAAAAGGTTATGTATTTTATAAATTGTATGGATGATAACCATCGCCACCCTTATACAATGATCAATTCAAAATAAAAGCCCATTTATCACCAGTTGAAAAATTCAGAGGAATTGATATCATTTTAACTTCAATTTTCTCATCGCAAAAAAATCACCCTTCTCCATTTTTAAAATAAATTTAAAAATTTATTAATGAACAGAATAATTTGCCGATTATTCCAAAAGTTATTCTTTTGAAATTTTCAAAATTAAGGTTATATTGGTCAATGCCAGGTTACACCTATCTATTTCAAAATAAATCCCGCACATAATTACGCAAGGAGGTGATCCCTATCAGTTAAAAAATTTATATTTCATCAACTAAGTTGTAGTTAATTGCTAAATTTATTTTAATTCACCCAACAGAAAGGAAATGGTATGAAGAAGTTACTGGTATTAATGCTCTGCATGTGGTTTACGGTTTTATGGGCGCAAGAATATCCTGCCTCCATTGTAAATCAGTTTACCGTGAATCAAACTCCGGTAATAACTGACGGAGAGAAACTGCAATTCTCAGATGTTTCTGAACCCAGCTGGAAAGTTTTAGAGAAAATGGAGATGGTAGAACGGGAAAATTCCGCGATCACTATTGATCTTCCGTCTAATGTTTCCAGCCAGGCCTTAAGCCTTGCCCGTGAGATTGAGACCTTGTGGAACTCCGGACAATTCGATCAGGCCCTTGTCAATTTCAACGCCTTAAGCCAGGAAGTGAACTGGAAAGAAATTTCTATCGGAAGAACCTGGCGGTTGCCCTTGACCAATCCCCAGAGAGAGATGTGGGGACCGGACGTCAGGATTGGAACTCACGATTCTATCCGTACCGTTGCTTTTGATATCCATCGCGCCTCTGGAAATCTGTTCGCCATTTTATTATACCACGAGGGAACTCAAGATTGGTGGTCGGTCAATTATTCTTATGATGGTGGAGAAACTTGGCAGGAAACCTTTACCTGGTGGGCAAGTTATACCATCAACTCTTTAAACGCGGTAATCGTGGGTGATTATTGCTATGTGGGTTTCAGTAGGGGTAGTAATCAAGATCAAGCCTTCTTATATCGTTTTAGTGCTTATGACGGTTCACAAACCAACTTCAGTACTGGTTTTTCCTACCACACTGTTTTTACCACCAATGTTCCCATATATATTAAAGAAGTGGCCCTGAGTGCTAATCAGGACTACTTTAATAACCGATTATATTACAGTGCTATTTTATCCGATGGGATATTGAGATTCTTCTGGGGTCTTGATCCAGAATTTGTAACGTGGACCGAAATTCCAACCAATGTAACTACTGCCAGCCGAGGATTAGACATTGCTTCCAATCAGAATTATTCTACTCGATACCAATGGGTTTCCTATATTGATAACAGCAATATTCTTCGTGTAGATGGGGTTACAACTTCCGATACCTGGGCCCAATTGTTCTCCACCACCGCTGGTGCTTCATCTAATAAAACTGCTATCGGAGCGTATGGCGATACTATCACCTGCGCCTTCGAGTATACCGGAGACCGGTTATATAATAAATATTTTGTATCATATGATGGAGGAAATATCTGGGCTTATGGTTTTCTGGATGATACTTTAACGGTTAGCGAAACGCCTAATCTTACCGCTCGCTATGGAGGCGGTGTGGCATTAGTTTATAGATTTTACACATCACCCAGAGAGGGAAGATACCGCTGGCGCTTTTACCGAGGAGCCTGGTCAACTCCAGAAGTTTTTACCGATTATCCACCATATTACGTTCAGCCTGCTATCGAATATTTAGGAAACGACGATTATGGGGTGGTTTATTTGAGCTGGAATACACCATATATACAAGCGGCCTATTTTGATCATTTGCAGTTCACCTTAAATGCTCCCCAGAATTTATCTGCCCTGGGCGGTTATCACAACAGTATCCTGCTTACCTGGGATCTGCCTGGCAGTGAATCACAACAATCTTTATTTAATAGTCCTGCTCAGCAAGGACAAATTACAAGAGAAACAGCAACTGCTCAAAATCCTGTCGAATTATCGAAGCCGTCTGTAAAACATTCGCCGGGATCCGGAGGAGCGGATGCGAGAATATTTTCATCAACTGTTTCACAAACGCACCCGCGTCACACGGAAGCCGAGCTGCTCTCATTCAACGTATATCGCAGTACTACCATGGGTGGTCCTTACACTTTAGTCGCTAATGTAGATAAACAGTACTATCGTGATCTTTCCGTCAACAACAGTCAAACCTATTATTATGTGGTACAGGCTGTTTACGACGTGGGTACCAGTGGTTACTCCAATGAAACCTCAGGTATGGCAATCCTGAATGGTTATGTCATTCGCGCCACCCATGCCATAAATCCACCAACAATTGATGGAGTAATTAACTCTTCTGAATGGTCGCAAGCCACTACTACTGTTATCACTTCAACTGGAATAACGTATCCGGTGATGCTGTACTCCATGAATGATTTAAATTATCTCTATCTGGCTCTAGATGATCTCAATAATACTGTTCCCGATGACTATGATGAGTTCGGTATCTATTTTGATGAAAACCATGATTACGAATGGCCTGCCAGTTCGCCGAGTATTGAAGGAAATTTCTGGATAGACCATTTTACGAGTACACCAGTTACCTCAAGATTCCGGGGTATATCGGGCGTGTGGCCTTTCAATCTGGTTTATGATGCAGCCCTTGATGATAACGGAGTTACTTCCGCTGTCTCATTTTCTACCGGTCATATTCAGTTTGAAGTAAAAATCGACCTGGTGGCCAGCAATTTAAACCTTTCCCCTGGTAATGGTTTTGGAGTATATCTATTTAGCTACGATGGCGGAAATTTCACCTTCGATGGAGGTTGGCCAGAACAAACCTACAATTATTGGAATTTACCTGCTGCCTATGGAACGTTAATTCTAGATCCGGTAGTAGGAATTGAGCAGCCAAACGAGAATATGATAACTGCTTATGAACTTCTGCCCAACTATCCCAATCCATTTAACCCCTCCACCACCATTCGCTATCGTTTAGCCAATACTCAGTCTCAACCCACTACCCTCACTATTTATAGTTCTTCGGGACAACTGATCCGCACCCTGGTGAATGAAGAACAAAATAATGGTGAATATGCAGTGACCTGGGATGGATTGAACTCGAAGGGTGAAGAGGTGGGAAGTGGTGTCTACTTCTTCCAGTTGAAAAGCGGCGAATTCACTCAGACCCAAAAATTGGTGAAAATGAAATAATCTGCTCAGATCTGAGCATGGTTTCAATGAGAAAAGGGAGTACGAACAGTACTCCCTTTTTTATTCAATGGATAATGGTTGATATCTAACAAAATCCTTAACTTCACCGCTGCCGCACACCTCCACTTTATTTACTTAATATAGTCAGCAACAAAATTTATGAATTATTCGAATATGTTAACTCTGAGCAGCAAATTGTCAAATGAATTGAATCAAAAAAGCGTAAATAAAAAATGCATAAACATGTTTACTTCGATAATTTGCATTTGGATAACGAGAGGTTACTGCCTAAATTTTCACCTGTTAATAGGAGACGAATAAAGTTGAATCACTTTACTTTCCGCAAAGAAGATATAGAAACCATCAGCAAGGTGTTGGGAGTGAGACCGGTCAAACGTGTAGATCATTTCCGCTTTGTTTTGGAAAATAAAAAAGATAAACGCCGACTCTCGTTGGAAATTTATCCCGATATCCCCATCGGTAACAGTCAGGGCAATCTGATTTCGATCTATACCCATAATACCCATATTCAACTTCACTTCTGTGGAGGATTTGTTCCCAGCGAGTCGCTCGGTGAAGTTATTTTTTTCAGTGAAAACAAGGGATTAATTTCAGGGGTAATTGTTGAAAAGGAAGCTGGCTGTTCGGTATATGCTAACGTCGACGCCAGCATTCTTTCGGGTGATTTTACCCAATTAGCTCCGGAAGTAATGCTTTCCGGAATTGCCCTTTCTGTCACTGAACATCTTCTTTCTTCCCGAGAAGAATGATTTTCATGAAAATTTACACCTTCACTCTTGGCTCCTTCGCCGTGAATAATTATCTGGTTCACGCCGCTGATTCCTTACATGCTATTTTATTCGATGCTGCCGAAGATCCCGATCCCATTTTAGAAAAAATTGATGAATTAGGACTGAAACTTAAATTTCTGGTGAATACCCATGGTCACGGCGACCATATTGCTGGAAACAAAAAAATAATTGCTGAAACCGGTGCTCAGCTTTTCATCCATGCTCAGGATCACCCCTATCTGACCGATCCCTACCTCAACCTTTCTGCTTATTTCGGAGAAGAAATTATTTCACCGCCCGCTGATCGCCTGTTGCAAGAAAATGATAAAATCACATTGGATACGCTTGAATTCCGAGTCCTGCATACCCCGGGTCACACCCCCGGACATATCACCCTGGTCTGTGATAACCATGCCTTTGTCGGCGACGTTATTTTTCAAGGATCCATTGGAAGAACCGACCTACCCCGAGCTTCGGGACAGCAATTGATTCAATCCATCCGCCAAAAAATCTATACCCTTCCCAATCAAACTATTTTATACCCGGGGCATGGTCCGACGACGACTGTGCAGGTGGAAAAAGAATCCAATCCTTTCGTGAGCGACTAAAATGGATTGGGAAAATCTATTAACTAAATACATTCGTTATCTTGCTCTGGAAAAGGGACTATCCGATAATTCCCTGTTTTCCTATGAAAACGACCTGAAACGCTATGTGAATTACCTCAGTGAACAGCACCTTCAGAATTGCGAACAAATCACCCCCCTGGTTTTACAGCAGTATATCGGACAACTTTATGACCTTGGTTTAGCCAGCAGCAGCATGGCTCGCAATTTTTCGGCCATCCGCGGTTTCCACCAGTTTCTCATTCAGCAGAATATCACCGCCAGTGATCCGTCCGAACTGCTGGAAACTCCTCGACTGAAGCGCAAACTGCCAGCCGTTCTATCGGTGGAAGAAGTAACAGCCATCATTAACCAACCGGATGTAAATGACATCTTAGGCATTCGGGATCGAGCCATGTTGGAAACTCTTTATGGTTGTGGGCTTCGAGTGTCAGAATTGCTCAGCATGTCTATCAACAATCTGCTTTTACATGATGAATTGGTTCGGATCGTCGGTAAAGGATCGAAAGAGCGGTTTGTTCCCATTGGACAGGAAGCCATTCACTGGTTGCAAGTTTATTTAGCCCGTTGCCGGCCGTTGTTAAGCAAAGGATCGCTATCCCGCAATATTGTCTTTTTAAATCGCAATGGGCGTCCAATGAGCCGAATGGGATTCTGGAAAATTTTAAAAAAGTATGCTCTACAGGCCAAAATATCCCATCAGATTCACCCCCATATCTTTCGGCATTGTTTTGCCACACATTTGTTGGATAACGGCGCCGATTTACGCTCAGTCCAGGAACTTTTAGGTCATGCTGATATATCCACCACTCAGATCTACACTCATGTCTCCCGGCAGCAACTTTCAAAAATTTATAAGAAATACCATCCACGCAGTTGAAAACTTCAGTGCTGTGAATTTCCAATATATCCGAAGTAAGGAACACCGATCTGGATAAATATTTCTTTTTTATTTTTTATACACTAACTATATTTTTGCAGTATTAAATTGTAAAGGGAAAATAGGAAAAAGGGGAAAAGCGATGTTTATGAAATTAGCCAAACATAAAACATTCGAATATATCCCGCGAATCTATGATCCCAAAAAGGATGAATCCCAAAAAACGCGGATTCGCTTTCGCTCGCTACGAGAGCACCGCCGGAAATCGTATTCCTTCATCTGGATGCTGGCACTTTTATTTTTTGTGGTCTATTTGATTATTCTGCTTTCGAAGATAGCTAATAATTATTAGGAGAGAGAAATGTTTCAAATCAGTGAGGTTTTGAAAAAGGTTCCGTTTTTCCGCTCCCTGGGCAAGGATGGGATAAGTTTTGTTATTGAACGTTTAAAATTCAAACCTTTCGACGCCGATGAAGTGATCTGCAAAATTGGTGATCCCGGCGATAAAATGTATATTGTGATCAGTGGAAAAGTGAAAGTAGTCGTCAAGGCCGAAGATGCCGCTGAAGAAACGGTCATCGCTGAATTGTCCAGCGGAGATTATTTTGGAGAGATGGCCTTGCTTACCGGAGATCCACGCTCCGCCAGCGTCATCACCACCGAACCTTCCGAAATGTTTATTTTGAATAAAGAAGATTTTGATCTGATTGTGGAGCGTTTCCCCTCCATTACTATCAGTATGGGAAAAATCATGAGTCAGCGCCTGCGGGATACACTGCAAAAAGCCGCCAAGAAAACCCCTGAAAAAGTTGCCACAGGTATTAAGGGTTCTTTAGCAGAAAAAAGTCTGGTTGATATTTTTAAATTTTGCGAATCCAACTCCTTAAATGGAAAAGTAATCGTCCAGTCCGGCAATCAAAAAGGAATTGTGTACTATAAAAAAGGAATTCTGCAAAAGGTGGAACTAGGGAATCTTCGTGATGATGAGGCGCTGGATATCCTGATGGGCTGGGAAGAAGGAACTTTTGTGGTAGAACCCGATCCCTTACGACTGGATCAGGAGGAGCAAACGGTTGAAGCGGTTTCGGCAGAACCCATCCAGCTGGTAATTATAAATGCCAGTATGGTGGTGCAAAAAATGTTGCAACAGATCTTCGAAAAAATCGGCTACTCGGTCTATGCCGTCGAAAATAAACAAAAAGGGTTAAATCTGATAAAAAAGCTGCAACCCGATGTGGTGGTAGCCGATGTAAAACTGCCTGATAGCAACGGCATTGATCTGGTGAAATCTATTCGTGAATTTAGTGATGTGCCTATAGTTCTCCTCACCGAAGAGAGAAATCGGGAAGAATATCAATCCCATCTCTCAGGTTTTAAAGATATTGGCTTCACCAGAACTCAGGAACTGGGAGAAATTATGCATGCCGTTCAGCAAATTAGTCGCTGAGAGAACGCGTGCAAAAGATCATGACAAAAAATATTTCAAAAGATATTCTCGAAAAAACCTTTAAGGTTTTCCTGAGTTACGTGGAAGGTTTTGTAGGAGAAAGCAAAGCCTGGGAATTCGCCCAGCATAGCCGACAGGAAGCTGAGAAATATTATAAGAATTTATCGCTCATTCAATTAGACGAAAAAAAAAATCTGGTATTGGTTAATCCGACAATAAGCGACAAAGAACTTTTAGGCTTTAGCCTCTGGATGTCTAAATTTGTAGCGGAATTAAAAGAATTCATGGTAGGAGTGGGGAAGGTAGAACCAGAAAAAATCCTGGGAAATCTTAAGAAATCGTTGGAACCTACCGGATTCTTAGAATTCTTTCAGCAGGCCAAAGAATTATCATTTTGATCTCACCTCAATATGGTAATCGATTGAAAATCTCTGCTCCTCTGATTATATTTAGCCGCTAAAAGTCATTAAGGGCTGCAGGAAGAAGAATCGCTTCCGCTCGGTATTGGATAACGAGTTTAGAGAGACCGTCGTTTATGGGAAAAATCAAAATTCTGCCAGCGCAGGTAGCCAATAAAATAGCCGCCGGAGAGGTAGTAGATCGACCAGCGGCTGTGGTCAAGGAACTCATTGAGAACTCGATTGATGCCGGAGCCAGCTCTATATCTGTGGTATTGGAGCAGGCCGGGAAGAATCTGATTCAGGTGATCGATAACGGTTCTGGAATTGCCGAAGAAGATATTCCACTGGCTTTTGAACGACATGCCACCAGCAAAATAGAAACCGCCAGTGATCTGGACCGCATCACGACACTGGGATTTAGAGGTGAAGCATTACCCAGTATCGCTTCTGTCGCACGAGTAGAAATCAAGAGTCGCACGATTGATCAGGAAGTAGGAACGTTGCTAGCCCTGGAAAACGGGCAAATCATCAAACAGGAAAAAATCGCTCTTAAACCGGGAACTATTGTTTCGGTAAGAAATCTTTTTTATAACACTCCTGCTCGCCGCAATTTTTTACGATCTGATCTCACCGAATTAAACCATATTATAAAAGTATTAAAGCGTTTCTTTTTAAGCTATCCGGACATCCGATTCACTGTGACACATAATGATAAAGAAATATTTGATTTGTCGGCCGGCGCAATAGATGAACGATTACCGCAGGTTCTGGGAAAAGATCTGTACGAAGGAATGGTTTTCGTTCAGGAGAGGCTTGATCAAATTGAACTCGAAGGCTATATTTGTCGACCGGATCAGGCGCGGGGAAATAGCGAAAATCAATTTATCTTTTTAAACCGACGGGCTATCCAAAACCGCAGTTTGAACCACGCCGTCGTTCAAGGTTACGGTAATTTGATCGAACGCGCCCAATACCCTCAATTTGTTCTTTTTTTGCGCATTCCACCCACCTTGATTGACATCAATGTGCATCCGACCAAAATGGAAGTTCGCTTTTCGAATGAACGCGTCATTTACCAGTTATTTCTCTCGGCCGTCCGCAGTTCTATCCAATCGGAAAGAGGCATTCCTCAATTTTCTTTCTCAGAAGTTGAGAAAAACTGGAGCGAAATGAAGAATCAGTTCAAGCGAACTTCATCGGCAGCATTCCATTCTTCAATAGATTTTGATTCGGGTAAGAATCAATTGACTATCGGATATTCCTCAACTCCCGGCTCCCAAATGGCCGAAGGTGATCAGGAAGAAGCCATTGCTCCTGTCTCCAGTGAAACGACAGAACAACCGCGATTATGGCAAATCCATCAGCGGTACATCTGTTCACAGGTAAAAAGCGGATTGGTAATTATCGACCAGCATGTGGCTCACGAACGGGTACTCTATGAAAAATTTTTAGGATATCTCAATCAGAAAAAAAGGGTTCCTTCCCAGAAATTGCTCTTTCCTCAGAACTTAGAGCTGGCTTTAGACGATTATCTAATTTATAGTGAAATTAAAAACCTGCTGTATGAGATTGGCTTTTTAATCACTGATTTAAGTGCCCGAACTGTGCTGATCGAAGCTATTCCAGCTGACGTCAAAGTTGGATACGAAGCCAAAATTCTTCTGGAAATAATTGATTACTATCGGGAAAATCAGTCTGGTCAATATTCTGCTCACCAGAAAATCGCGGCGGCTGTTGCCTGCAAGAATGCGATCAAATCTGGCGAGAAATTAACCCAGCAGCAAATGGCTTCATTGGTTGATCAATTATTTGCCACCAAAGAACCCTATTTTTGTCCCCATGGCCGACCAGTTATTGTTACTCTAAGTCTGGATGAGATTGATAAAAAGTTCAAGCGAATGTAAAGATGGGAAAAAACCAAAAAAAGGTGGTGATTCTGGTGATGGGTCCAACCGCAGCAGGGAAGAGCGAATTAAGCCTGAATTTATGTCAGGAACTTCCAGCAGAAATTGTTTCGGCTGATTCTCGACAGATATACAAATACATGGATATCGGCACCGCGAAACCATCTAAAGAAATTCTGAATAGTATTTCCCATCATTTTATTGATATACTGGAACCAGACGAATATTATAGTGCCGGCCAATTTGGTCTGCAGGCACGGGAAGTGATCAACCATATTTTCGCCCGGGATAAAGTACCTTTAGTGGTAGGGGGTTCGGGTCTTTACATCAAGGCACTATTAGAGGGCTTTTTTATTGGTGACAGTATTGATTTAAAAATTCGAGAATCGCTGCGTCAGCGATTAATAAAGGAAGGCTCTCAAGCCCTGCATAGCAACCTGCTGAAAGTTGATCCGCGAAGTGCCAGTCAAATTCACCCAAATGATAGCCAAAGAATTCTCCGCGCTCTGGAAGTCTATCTCTCCACCGGTAAAAAATTATCCGATCTGCATCAGGTAAAAGTACCTCCCCCGGATTTCATTCCATTAAAATTTGGAATTGTCAAAGAACGCTCCCTGTTATATCGCGATATTGACCAGCGAGTGGAGCAAATGTTCCAGATGGGATTGTTGAAAGAGGTGGCTACTATTTTAGAAATGGGATTTGACAAAACTCTAAACAGTCTAAATACTGTCGGCTACAAGGAAGTCATTCAGTATTTAGACGGCCAAATTGATTATCAAACGTGCGTGAATCTCATCAAACAGAATTCACGTCACTATGCCAAACGGCAATTAACTTGGTTCCGAGCAGATACCGAAATCAAGTGGTACAAAATTGAAACTGCTGATGACTTTAAAACCATCACCAAAAAAATTATTAAAAAATATATGGAAACTCTCAATAGTTAAGACCGTTAATTGTTTGTCATTCAAGTAAACGAAAATTTTCATATGAGACAGAAAATTCATTTTGTTATCAATCCTATTTCCGGGGTAAATCGGAATCCCAAAAAGATTTGCCGATGGATTGAGGAAATATTCAAAAATACTGAACATCAGTATAAAATTGAATTCACCCGTCAACCGGGAGACGGAACCTTATTAGCCCGGAAGGCTGTGGATGAGCAATATGACATGGTTGTAGTAGTCGGGGGAGATGGTACGATTAATGAAGTCGGCAGGGGATTATGTGGTACGGAAACCGCTTTAGCTGTTATTCCGTCCGGCTCCGGAAATGGTTTTGCTCGTAACTTTAAAATTCCTCTCAATCAGTACCAGGCGATTAAACTTTTATTAAATCCAAAAATTGTGACCATTGATGCCGGCAAAATTAACGAACATCACTTCTTCAACGTGGCTGGTTTTGGATTAGACGCTAATATTTGCCAGCATTTCGAAGCCTTTGGCATCCGGGGTCCACTGCCCTATTTTCTGGTCGGCACCCGCGCCTTTATCGATTATAAACCCGATCCAGTTCAGATCAAACTGGATGATAAAGAATTTGAATTTACACCGCTGGTGGTTAGCATCGCAAACTCTCCCGAATATGGTAACGGAGCAATTATTGCCCCGGGTGCCCGTCCGGATGATGGCTATCTGGATGTGGCCATTCTGGATCATATACCCTTGTGGAAAGCTGCTTCAAACTTGCATCGGCTTTTTAACGGAACCATTGATCATTTTTCGGCTTTTCACACCTTCCGGGTAAAAACAGTGGAAATCAAGCGCCCGGCACCAGGCGCCATCCATACCGATGGAAATCCCCACCAGGAAATACCCGAGCTCACCGTCAATGTCATCCCCAATTCAATCAAAGTGGTCACCGGACCGACCTTCTCATTGACCAATCAGGATCACAAGAAAAGCATAAAAGAAAACAAAGACTAAACGCTATATATTTTCTGATTGGTATTTCTCAAAGATGGCAAACAATTTTAACAGTCCTTCCTTTAAACCTTCTTGCCATTGAACTTTTCGATGACGGAAATTATCAATCGTTTCCGCATCACAATAATCAACCGGCTGCTTCAGAATAATGAGTGGCACCGAATGCCGATGAGCTATTCGGACAAGATGATATCCTTCCATATCTACCAATTGACAATCGGTGTGTAAAAATAACTTATCTCTTACTTCTGGTATTTTAATTACCGAATCGGAGGTTAAAAGAGAGCCGGTTGGAAAATGAGACTGCAGGATATCATACAGGTTTGGAGCCAGAGCGGAAAGTGAAAGAAGTGGTTGATGGAGGGCTCTTACCTGATTTACCATAAAGTTTTGAAATAGAGGAAGAGATCGATCAAGTCCGCCACAGATTCCATAATTGATCAGAAGAGACGGGTGTAAGCTCCTAACTAAATTTTCTAACTCATCGGATTTTTTTTCGACATCTGTTCCGACAACCACTTTAAAAATAGGGCGATTTGGTAATCGAAAAAGAGTAATTCTGTTAACTTTCTTCATTCGCCGGAAAGGATAAATGTGATTCAATATCTCTGCTTCGTCCGGAAAAGCGATCACAAAAAGTAATGGCAATAATCTTTGGTTAAGCTCAGGAAAAGTAGGTGTGGATTTTTGCATGACCTGTACCTAATTGAAAAATATCTGGTTATTTGCAAATTTTCTTTTAATTTTACGGACAGGCAAATAAAAATAAAATTTGACGAATATGGATGGATTGAAAAAATGAAAATCCGTATATATCGCAAAGATAAATCGATACCTCTCCCTCAACGTCAGACTCCCCGATCAATTGGTCTGGATGTCTATGCCGCCGAATCGGTTGAACTCTGGCCAGGAAAGCCGGTACTTGTTCCTACCGGTCTAATCATTGAAGCTCCGGTTGGTTATTTCTTTAAAATATTTATTCGCAGTGGTTTCGCTCTGAAAAATGGTCTGAGTTTAATTAACGACGTGGGAATTATTGATGAAGACTACTGCGGACCTGCGGATGAAGTAAAGATTGGTCTGATCCGCCATTATAATCCATCTGATCCCAACCGGCATGAGCCATTAATTATTACCAAAGGTACCCGCATAGCACAAATCATCTTTGAAAAAAATGATTTACCGCATATTGAATGGGAAGAGCAGGATAGAATTGATTTCGCCGGAAGATCCCGGGGGGGATTTGGTTCTACCGGCGCAAAATGACCTGCATGGAATGACGACTAAAACGTCCCGCTTACGCCCAGTCGGTTTTGACTGCCCAGATCTCCAAAATTGGAATAGGCATAATCAAATTTGAATTGCCGCCAATAAATTCCCAATCCTATTGAGAAACCACTGAACACCCGCCGGCCAATCGGTTTTACATCCTGATTAATTTGATTTTGATACCCTAAGCGCAATTTAATAATATCACTAATATCGAATTCACCACCTATTCCAAATTTCTTTAGAAAATCTGTTAAATGATCTTCACTAATGGCTATATCCTGAAAACCGGCGGTAAACAGTAACGGCAGGTGCTCTAATTTTTTCGCCCCTCCGATCTGGAAAACAAAAGGTAATTTTTCCTTTTTGCTGGTATAGTTATCCAGCGTCGCTCCTAAATTCGCCAGAGATACTCCAATGGTGAAATCTTTCATTCCCCTGACAGAATAGATAATACCTGCATCAAAAGCCAAAGCGGAAGCATTATAATTATCTAGCGAAGAAAATAAATATTTGATTGCTACTCCGTAATCAAAACCCAGACCTAAGGTCTGACTGTACCCTGCAGAGAGTGCAAACTCTGAGGCACCAAAGGTTCTTCCTGTTTTCTCCCCAAACTCATCGGTTTCATTAAAGGACCCATAATTAAAATAGATCAGATTCCCATAAAAATTTCCCCAGTTTCGGTAAGGCTGGGCATACGTTAAATAGCCAGCTTTAAAGTCCAATAGATGATCGATAAAATGAATCCCCCACAACCGGGAAGTATTCCCTGACAAAGCGGCCGGATTGTACAGAGTTGCTTGAGCATCCGATTTGATGGCCATCATATTTCCGCCCATGGCGGCTCCACGCGGACTATACTGACTGCGAATGAACTCAAAACTAGTTGTTCCTGCAGACTGCGGATAAACAGTTATTATTCCCACACCAAGACTGATAATCAACCAATATGTTAAAATTTTCATCCATTTCCTCGAATTTTTATGGTAACGATTGAGTAAGACCACCATACTCTTATTTTACACAAAATTTATATACTTTTGAGCAGCAGTGTTTGATACTTTTTCCAGAACTGTTCTCCTTTGCTCATCAAATAGTTTTCAAAATTAACCGTTTCTACATGCGGTATAGTACGCTCCAGAAACCGTTCGGCAATTTCCTGAAATTTATAAGGCATATCACTAAGATAAAAATAATTTTTTGGTATTTGGTCTTGGTCTGCCATCAAATTTTTCTCTTTCAAGATTTTTTCTACTGCCCCAGCAGTTTCAACTCCACTATCTATCAGGTGAACTCCCGGTCCCAATGTTTTTTGAATCGCGTTCTTTAACAAAGGGTAATGCGTACATCCTAAAATCAAGGTATCAATTTTATTCAACTGTAATCCATGTAGATATCGTTTAGCAACCATATACGTGGCTTCGTCCTCAGTCCATCCTTCTTCCACCAATGGGACAAACAGAGGGCAGGCCTGAGGAAAAACCTGGACATTGGGAGCTACAGCCTGAATCTCCCTGATGTAACTGTTGCTTCGAATAGTAGCCACTGTTCCGATCACTCCAATCCTTCCATTTTTAGAGGCACCGACCGCCGCTTGTGCACCAGGCTCAATCACACCAATCACCGGCACCGGCAGAATATTCTTCAGTAACCGTACTGCAATTGACGAGGCGGTATTGCAGGCGACCACCACTATTTTGACATTTTTGTCCAATAAAAAAAAGGAATCTTCCAGAGCAAATCTCTTTACAGTTTCCTCCGATTTATTCCCATAAGGGATTCGAGCCGTATCTCCAAAATAGATGATACTTTCCCAGGGTAATCTTTTTAGAAGCTGTTTCACAACCGTTAATCCACCTACTCCCGAATCGAATACGCCGATCGGTCGATTGTCCACAATAGTTGATCGAGGAGAATTCATTTTTTATTGGCTGATTTTCTCTACACTTTTTATAAACAGTTTATCAGTTAACCTCTATATGGTGCTTTCAAAATCTCTTTTATATCGCTTTAATCCTTCCAGAATCCCTTCTGCAATTTTAAATTGATAGGCAGCCGTTTTTAAAATCTTTAAATCATAAGCATTGGAAAGAAAACCGGTTTCAATAAGAATATTCGGCATGGTAGCGCCTACCATTACCCAGAAAGGACCCTGTTTCACACCCCGACCTTTGAAATCAATACCCTGCATTTTTTTATCAATCTCCTGATGAACCAGAGAGGCCAGATATTCGCTTTGCCGGGAAAATGCATTTTGAGCCATGGTAGCTAAAATTTGATTGATTCCTTTATATTCATTCCGCGTCTGGGAATCTTCAAAATTGATGACTGAATTTTCTTTCAGCACAACATCTCTGGCCATGTCACCTTTTTCCGGACCAAGAATGTAGGTCTCAAAGCCGCTGGCGCGCTTATTATCATTAGAATTAGCATGGATGCTGATAAAAAGTTTTCCGTTATTCTCATTGGCAATTTTGGTCCGCTGCTGCAATGGAACAAAGTAATCTTTATCCCTGGTATACATTACCTTAACTTCTGGCATCTCTTTATTGATCAGCTGACCCAACTTCAGGGCGATAGCCAAAACAATATCTTTTTCTTTAGTTTTATCTTTAGCGACAGTTCCTGGATCTTTACCACCGTGACCGGGATCGATGATAATTTTATCGATTAACCATTTGCGACGCTCTTCTTCTAACTGGTTTTGCACTTCATCGGACGGTTCGGTCTCCTCGAATGAACTGTCTTCCTCCGCCAGCTCGTCTTCAGAAATCTCTTCTTTAGTCCTTAAAATTACTAAAATTTCATTACTCTCAGGTTGAAATACAATCTCACGACTCAAAGGCTCTTTCTTAAGCAGAAAAGCAACACTGGCTAACTCCGCAAATTGAAAAGTTTTTATTTTACTGACCAATCCTGCCGGCTTCGATTGGTTGATCCGCTCCGAATCAATCTTTCCACCATATAAATCCACATGCAACCAGCCATATCGAATATCAGTGGTCACTTCGCCTGCTTTGAACTCTCTTTGCGTTTTAAATCGCAGAACCGTACCATTCTCCCGCGGCGAGATAATAACATCGGTAATATTAAACTGGCTGGAACTCAGGTCAAGCAACTGCTGGTTCTGATCATAGCTAAATGCCAAGCGGGTACAACGCTGTAACATGGGAAAGAAATATCTGGAAGGCACATAAATTTCATTATTCAACCACAGAGCAGAAGCGGGCATTTGATAAACTTCTTCATCAATAAGAATGAATGCATTATTAGCCGTGACCACTACTTTATTTTGCGGCAGATATAATACAATCTTTTTCTTATTCTCATTGAAATAGGTTTGAAATTGAAACACGTCCGCCAGTTGTTTGGTGGATATATGAGCAAGTTGGTTTTTCCAGATGATGGGAAGCGTACCTATCACTTTTCCTTCTCTCTGAATGGTTAGTTCAGAAAGTTCCTTCCCGGATTCAGGCAAAATATTTTGCAGCAATTGACCAAATGCCTGCTCAATCTCTATAAAGAGAAATCCAACAATCGGAATATTTTTTAAGAACGAACGTCTTTTCATCTCTGTTTATAATAAAGTTTACAAAAAATAACACATTATCTTATAATTTTCAACTTGATTGAAAAAGGATGAAAATGTGAAACATGGAAACCAAAAGAATAATCACTCTTTCTGAATTATGACCAATCTACTTCACATAGAATTATAATTCACTGTTTTAAGTTCCACTTATGAAAATAAAAAAAGATAAATTCTTTTAAGTGGGCTTTGATATTGGAATGTCGATAGAGTTGAATATTCTAAGAGTACAAACCCCTTTATACTTTCAGACTTAGTTTTACTCTACCTTTCTCCAGCTCCACTCCAATGACTTTTACTGTGACGATGTCCCCTACCGAAACCACCTGATGAGGATCCTTGACATATTTGGGCCCCATCTCACTGACATGAATTAAACCCTCTCGTTTGATACCAATGTCAACAAAGGCACCAAAATCAACCACATTTCTTACCGTGCCCTGTAGAATCATTCCCTCCTGTAAATCTTCGATTTTAAGAACATCGGTTCGCAGCAGAGGTTGAGGCATTTCTTCCCGTGGATCTCTCCCTGGTTTTTCTAAATTGATCAGGATATCTTCTAAAGTGGGTTCTCCCACTTCCAGTTCGTGAGCCAAGTTTTTCAGATCAAGATTCATTAATTCGATTTTTTGCCTGATCAATTTCCAGTCAGTCGGTCGGCCATATATCTCAAACTTTTCTAATAATTTTTGGGTCGCCGCATAGGATTCAGGATGAATGGAAGTATTGTCGAGTGGATTATCCCCGTCCGGGATCCGCAGAAATCCAGCTGCTTGCTGAAAAACTTTCTCGCCGATTCCTTCCACTTCTTTAAATTCCTGTCGGTTACGAAAAGGCCCATGCTGGTTGCGATAGGCCACAATATTCTCGGCAGTGCGAGAGGTAAGACCAGAGATATAGCGTAATAAACTGGAAGAGGCCGTATTCACATTTACTCCCACTAAATTCACTGCGCTCTCTACCACGCTTTTCAGTGCTTCTTCCAATTTATTCTGATTCACGTCGTGTTGATAGAGTCCTACACCGATACTCTGGGGATCAATTTTTACCAGTTCTGCCAGGGGATCCAGTACTCGCCGGGCGATGGAGATATTTCCGCGCATACTGGCTTCAAGATCCGGAAACTCCTGTTGAGCAATCCGTGAAGCTGAGTACACCGAGGCACCTGCTTCGTTTACAATGATGTACGAAAGCGGTTTAGGGCTGTTAGCTTTTAGATCAGAAATCAGATCGGCAATTAACAATTCCGTTTCTCGGGAGGCAGTTCCATTGCCTATGGCGATAATCTCGACTCCCCACTTATCAATCAATTTTCTTAAGGCAGTTTTTGATTCAAAAATTTTATTTTGGGGAGGATGGGGAAAAATGGTGGCTCCTTCCAGATATCGGCCCGTTTCATCTATCACTGCCAACTTACAACCGGTGCGATATCCCGGATCGATTCCCATAATTTTTTTACCCTTTAAGGGAGGTTGTAATAAAAGCTGTCGCAGATTTCTGGCAAAAACCTGGATGGCATGAGCTTCCGCTTTTTCAGTAAGTTCATTTCGAATTTCTCTCTCTATACTGGGAAAAATCAGTCTCCGATAAGCTTCACGTATGGTTTTGGTTAAAAGGGGAAAGAAAATGCAATTCTGGCTTTGAATATAAAATTTGGAGATAGCCTCCAGGATCCACTCTTCATCGATTGCTATATTCACACCTAAATAATTTTCTCTTTCCCCGCGATTAATAGCCAGAATCTGATGCGGTAATATACTTTTAATCGGCATCCGGAATTTATAGTATAGATCGTACTCAGATGATTTCTCGGGATTTTTGGCTTTGCTCACCAATCGACCATTCTGGCGTATATATTCACGAATCGTCTGGCGAACATCAGCATCATCCGAAATGATTTCAGCAATAATATCCGAGGCTCCCTGTAACGCTTCCTGAGGACTGTTTACTCCTTTCTCAGGATGAACAAACGGACGGGTACATTCTTCTGGTGCACCTGAGATAATTTCTTGTTTTAAGATCATCTGGGCCAGCGGTTCCAGCCCTTTTTCTCTGGCCTGGGTTGCCCGGGTGCGCTTTTTAGGACGATAAGGGAGATAGAGATCTTCTACTTCCTGCCACTTGAGCGCTTTACTTATTCGGGATTCTAACTCCGGGGTCAATTTGCCCTGTTCGGAAATGGAGTTCAAAATAGTCTGTTTTCTATCCTGCAAATTCCGTAAGTATCGGATTCGCTCCTCAATTTTTCGGATTTCTTCTTCCGTTAACTTTCCGGTGGCCTCCTTCCGATACCGAGCAATAAAAGGTACGGTATTCCCGGAATCCAGTAACTCAATCGTATTGGCGATCTGGGCTGCTCTTAAACCCAAATCTTTAGCAATAATCTGATAAAAATCCTGCTCAGTCATTTCCTCAAAATACAATTTTTATAAAAATGAATCTTAATCGGTACGGTGAATAATCTGACGATCGCATTTTAGCAAATAGCTCTTTCCTTTCCCATCTATCACTTCCACTACCACGGTTACCTCTACACCCGGTCCCCATTTAGGACCATTGGCGGCCATTTTTTCTAAACGACTCCGCGGCTCAACAGATTCTCCTATTCCCACTGATTCCAAAGAACTTGACCACAGCTCTTTTTGAAAAATCACCCAAATTCGGCGGGCATCAATATTCAGAGGTAACACATCTGAATTAGTTGGCAACAGAGAAATCACCACCCGCATGGGCTTACCATTAGGCGGAGAAACCGGCATGAAATCTCTCCAAAGATAAGTCTCAAGGATAATTGTAACACCGTCAACCGTAACAGTATCAGGAGCAGCAACTAATTTTTTTAAAGTAAAATCTTGGCTTTTCTTTCCACTACCATATCCGGAACACTGAAACACACTGAGTAAAAAGCAAATAAGCAAAAATAATTGGTAACCCATTAGCTGTCCTTATGAATAATCTTTTTTAGAAATGTATTTTACATTGGCAATAAAATAAAGTCAAAAATTTCTATTTCCCGGCACAATTAATTCAGCCTGAAGAAAAAAAATCGTTGATCCATCAGTAAATGCATTTTAATATACAAAGGTTTTACCATTTATTTTTAGTGTTTATTTATCGAAAACTTAGCCGATAATATTTTCTACTGAAAAGATTCAGGTGTGGATGTTATGAAAAAGTATCTCTTTTCAATCATAATAGCAGTACTGATTTTTAATCAGAAAATCGCACGGGTGGAAATACCCATCCCCGAACAAGACCTTTCCAATCGCATTCACACCTTGATCAGCATGAAAAAAGCCGTCACCATCGATTCTTTTTTCACCAGCCGCTTTCATCATAAACTCTTTAACGGTACGGTATTGGTTGCTGAAAAAGGTCGCATTCTATACGAAAAATCATTTGGGTATGCCAATTTCAAAAGCAAAGATTCACTGCGGCTGAACTCAATTTTTCAATTGGCGTCAGTATCGAAACCTTTAACTTCCTGCGCCATCCTGATGCTTTATGAGCAAGGATTACTACAATTAGATGACGATCTGCAAAAATATTTTCCCGACTTTCCCTATGAGGGCGTTACCATCCGAATGTTATTGACTCATCGCTCCGGTTTACCAGATTATATGTATTTCTCCCACTATTTGTGGAAAGATAAAAGTATCCCCCTTACCAACCAGGATGTTCTGGACTTAATGATTTTTTATAAACCAGGACGTTATTACCTACCAGACCGGCGATATAATTATAGTAATACGAACTATTGTCTATTAGCATTAATTATTGAAAAGGTATCAGGCAAATCGTATGCACAGTTTATGAGAGAACATATTTTCCAACCATTGGGCATGCGGGATACCTACGTTCTGGACTATAATGATCTGGCACAGCCCGGCGTGGATCAACTCGCCATCGGGTATGACCGTTTCCGGCGTCCCGCTGAAAATAGCTATCTAAATGGAGTGGTAGGCGATAAAGGAATTTTTTCTACCGTTGAAGATTTGTTCCGATGGGATCAAGCTTTATATCACGGAGAGCTGGTTAGTCCGGCCACTCTGGAAAAAGCATATGAACCTGCCCATCGCGATCTGCGAGATAATGACAATTATGGTTTTGGCTGGAGAATAAATGCACACCATGGCAACAAAATCATCTATCACTCTGGATGGTGGAAAGGCTATAAAACTTATTTTATCCGCAAGATCGAAGAGAAAAAGACGATCATCATTTTGACCAACACTGCCATGCATAATTTCTTAAATATTAAAGAACTCAGCGAACTGATTTAGCCAGCCCTCTTTATTCCTTCCCTTAAAATCCGACAAAAATTTTGTTCCTTCATCCATCACGGCTTTTTAAAAAGTTCTAAACAAGTAAAACTTATTTACAAATATGTAATTTATTCTCACCAAGGATTGAAATGTGATTGAAACTGGATACTCAAAGAAAATTCTACTGAATAAAGATTTATTGAAGGATTGCCACGATCCATTAATCATCATGTCTATCATGTGAACCAGTCGAAAATCTAAAAAAACAGTCTAATGAATTCATCACCAATTGATTCATTTCCTGTTTTGTACCAGCTGAAAACAGGAATGCTTTAAAAACAAAATCTATACAGTTTTTTCAGATACAAATTTGGGGAGTGCATTCCCAAAATATCAGTTGTATTAAACATCATATCCTAAAATAGGAGAAAGCCACTTTTCTACAGTTTTCACATCCATTCCCTTTCGCCGCGCATAATCCAGCACCTGATCCTTACCAATTTTCCCGATGCCAAAATATCTGGATTCGGGATGGGCAAAATAGTATCCACAAACCGACGCGCCAGGATACATGGCAAAATTTTCAGTTAAACGAATGGCCGTTTTCTCACTTACCTGCAGGAGTTCAAACAAGATCTGCTTTTCACTGTGATCCGGACAGGCCGGGTAGCCCGGCGCCGGACGAATGCCGATATATTTTTCTTCGATTAATTCCTCATTGTTCAGGTTTTCTTGGGCAGCATATCCCCAGTATTCTCTTCGAACCAATTCATGCATCTTTTCCGCCAGACCTTCTGCCAGACGATCGGCCAGAGCTTTCACCATGATGCTTTGATAATCATCATGCTCCTCCTCAAATTTCTTTACCAACTTTTCAAGATTTACACCTGCTGTCACCGCAAAAACGCCCAGATAATCTTTAATACCACTTTCTCGCGGAGCAATAAAATCTGCCAGTGCAAAATTGGGTTGCTGGTTCACCTTATCCATTTGCTGCCGCAAAGTATGAATCACGGCCAGGAGCCTTTTTCGTTCCTCATCCGCATAGACTTCGATATCATCATAACCAATACTATTCGCCGGGAAAAATCCAATAACTGCCTGAGCGGTTAATGCCTTGGTTTCAATAATCCAGTCTAACAGTTTCTGGGCATCATCATATAATGTTTTTGCCTCTTTGCCGATTTCAGGATCTTTTAGGATGGTTGGAAATTTGCCTTTAAGTTCCCAGACCTGAAAAAAGGGTGTCCAATCGATCCGTTCACGAATGTGTTGTAATGGAAACTGATTAAACACCTTAATGCCCAAAAAAGAAGGTTTTACAATGGAAACCGAATTCCAATCTGATTGAAACCTGTTTTTCCGCGCCTGCGTCAAACTGATTAGTTCTTTAGCAGAATGCTTTAACTGGTGAGTTTTCCGAATCTCCTGATATTCCTGATCGATTATCTTACTAAATTTTTTCCTGGTCTTTGGATTTACCAATTGACTGACCACCCCAACGCTCCTGGAAGCATCCAAAACATGAACCGTCGGCTGGCTGTAAACCGGCGCTATTTTTACAGCGGTATGCCGCTTGGACGTCGTGGCACCCCCAATCAGCAGCGGAATTTTAAATCCATTCCGCTCCAACTCAGCAGCGACATAAATCATCTCATCTAAAGAGGGAGTGATTAATCCGCTTAATCCCACAATATCGGCATCATGTTGTTTTATTGCTTCTATGATTTTTTCAGCAGGGGTCATCACTCCCAAATCGATCACTTCATAATCATTACATCCCAGCACCACTCCTACAATATTTTTGCCGATATCATGAACATCCCCTTTCACAGTGGCCAGGACAATTTTCCCGGCATTTTTTCGTTTATCCTTTTGTCCTTTTTCAGCATCAAGATAGGGAAGAAGGTGAGCTACTGCTTTTTTCATAACCCGGGCACTCTTCACCACCTGCGGCAAAAACATTTTCCCTGATCCGAATAAATCCCCCACCACATTCATCCCTTTCATTAACGGACCTTCGATCACCGCCAGTGCATTTTGAAAATGCTGATAGGCCTCTTCTGTATCGGCTTCAATGTATTCCGACACTCCATTTACCAGCGCGTGAATCAACCTCTCTTCCACCGTCGCCTTTCTCCAGGCTATATCTTCTTTTTTTTCTTTTCCTTTCTGTGCAACGGTTTGAGTAAAAGTTAATAATCGTTCAGTGGCATCTGGTCGCCGATTCAAAAGAACATCCTCAACCAATTGCCGCAGATCCTCGGGAATCTCATCATACACCATAATCTGTCCAGCATTTACAATTCCCATATCCATCCCGGCTTGAATGGCATGATATAGAAATACAGAATGCATGGCTTCTCTGATCGTATTGTTCCCCCTGAAGGCAAAAGAAATATTGCTCACACCCCCGCTGACCAGCACGCCCGGGAAGTTGGTCTTGATATACCTGGTAGCTTCAAAAAAGCTAATTGCATAATTATTGTGTTCTTCAATCCCGGTAGCTACCGCAAAAATGTTGGGATCAAATATAATGTTTTGTGGTGAGAAGTGAAGTTCGCCGGTAAGGATATGATAAGCTCGGTTGCAAATTTCAATCTTTCGCGCTGTGGTTTCAGCCTGACCTTTCTCATCGAAGGCCATCACAATGACGGCTGCTCCGTATCTTCGGGCTAACTTGGCATGGGCTTTGAATACCTCTTCGCCTTCTTTCAGACTAATAGAATTGACAATGCTCTTGCCTTGCACACATTTCAAGCCTGCTTCAATCACTGACCATTGGGAGGAATCGATCATGATGGGCAATCTGGCAATGTCCGGTTCTGAGGCAATTAAATTTAAAAAAGTAGTCATAGCCTTTTCAGAATCCAGCAAGCCTTCATCCATATTGATATCGAGAATTTGAGCGCCGTTCTCCACCTGTGCTCTAGCAATTTCAACTGCTCCCTCAAAATCTTCTTTTTTTATCAGTTCGGAAAACCTGGAGGATCCGGCCACATTGCAGCGCTCACCGACATTAATAAAATTTGAATCCGGCCTGATTGTCAATGCCTCCAATCCACTAAACTGCGGATAAGAAGAAGGTTGAGGAAGAACACGAGGTTTCTTATTGGTCAGAACCTGTGCAATTTTACGGATATGCTCCGGTGTGGTCCCGCAACACCCACCAGCCATATTTATCAAACCAGCATCTGCAAATTCTCCCAAAATTCTGGCCGTCACTTCCGGAGTTTCTTCGTATTCACCAAATTCATTGGGAAGACCGGCATTCGGATAAATGCTCACATAAATAGGAGCCAATCGATTTAACTCAATCAAAAAGGATCGCATCTGTTCTGCTCCTAAAGAACAATTGAGCCCCACACTCAACAAGTCCATATGAGATATGGAAATCCAGAATGCCTCAAGGGTCTGGCCGGAAAGAGTGCGCCCGCTGGAATCCACAATGGTAACAGACACCATCACCGGTATTTTTTGTTCTCTTTTCTCCAGCAATTGGTCGATGGCAAATAAAACCGCCTTGCAGTTCAGGGTATCAAAAACTGTTTCGACTAACAATGCGTCTACCTGCCCGTCCAATAACCCTTCAATCTGTTGCCAGTAGGCATTCACAATCTCATCAAAGGTGATATTTCGATAAGCGGGGCGATTGACATCGGGTGAAAGTGATGCCGTCCGATTAGAAGGGCCTATCGCTCCCAGTACAAAGCGAGGTTTTTCAGGCGTTCGCTTGGTATACTCATCCGCTATTTTTCGTGCCAATAGGGCGGAGGTTTTGTTCAACTCGTAAACATGATCCTGAAGTTGATAATCCTGTTGAGAAATGCCATTCGCATTAAAAGTATTGGTTTCGATAAGATCTGCTCCCGCTTCCAGATAAGCGCGATGGATACTCTCGATAACTTGTGGTTGAGTGAGAGATAATATATCATTATTACCTTTCAGATCAATCGGATGATTCTTAAACCTTTCCCCCCGGTAAGCGTGCTCTGGAAGTTTATGGCTTTGAATCATGGTGCCCATGGCGCCATCCAAAATAAGAATTCGCTTCGCCAATAACTCATGAAGGGGATTATTTAAATTCGATTTATTTCGCATATGATAATTAGCCTCTTCATCCATTTCTATTTCTTTGGTTATTAAAAATGTCAAATGTTAAAATAATTTTCTACCCAATGCAAAGAAAATATATGAGAAAAATTACTTTAAATCATTGTATAATTGCGGAATGTTATGTTTTTTCAAAAAAATTTTCGATCATTTTTTTAGTTATACTGCTTCTAAAATTTATTTCATAAATTTAGGTAAACTGATAAATTTAGATAAGACAGTTTTATACATTGCTAAAATTGATTTAAAAATTATTTCATGATAAAACCGATAATGACACCCGAAAATAAAAAAACATATCAGCTGGCTATCGCTATCGATTGGGAATATGATTGGGATTTTGTCAATTTGTTAGAAGAGGCGGGTCGTAAATATAAACTTTCTACTTTTATCATCTGGCCAGGCAATTTAGAAGAAACTTATACTCTGTTAGCCAACGGTTTATTAGAATTCCAATTTCTATTTGACCGAGCTTCTGATACCTCTCCTCAATTTCAGAAGATCCAGAAATTACTTATTGCCAGAGGAGTAAAGGTTTTAGAACCCCTCGAAAGTCTGGCGTGGGCATCTGATAAAGCGACCATGCACCTGGAATTTATTTCCAATGGTCTTCATACTCCCTACACCATTATTCTACCGCCTTATGAAACTCACGAAGACTGCTATCTTTCAGTCGAAGACCTGGCCAAATTAGGACGAACCTTTATCATCAAACCAGCTAACACTACTGGGGGCGGAATCGGAGTAGTCGATGGTGCCGAAACTCTGCAAGATGTTCTACAGGCTCGACAGAGTCATTATAAAGATAAATATCTCTTGCAAGAAAAAGTTCAACCACTGGAAAAAGATGGCAACAGATTCTGGTTTCGCGGATTTTATGCCTGCGGATTGGTACAATGCGCCTGGTGGAATAATTTGACGCATATTTATCGCTTATTAACCAAAGCTGAAATAAGAAAATACAAATTACAACCATTATTTACTATCGTTGAGAAAATTGCTCAGATTTCAAAACTCTTCTTTTTTACAACCGAGATTGCTCTTAATGAAAACGGCCAATTCATCGTGGTGGATTACGTTAACGAATCGTGTGATATGCGTCTCCAATCCAAAGCGGCGGATGGGGTACCGGATCAGATCGTAAAAAAAAGTGCAGAAGCGATTATACGATATGTGAAAAATCAATTAGAAAACAAACCAGCCCAAACTCACC